>Ga0154564_128_pt1 | contig 118147 bp, 87 predicted proteins | sample RifGroF2_FD_105707 | JGI IMG/M metagenome (GOLD analysis project Ga0154564, IMG submission 105707) | Lentisphaerae bacterium GWF2_49_21
CACACAATAAATAAAAGTCTATACTATTATGAGACGATTAGTAACGCATTTTTGCGTGTTCTTGTGCTTCTTTAAACACAGCCAATAATGGCTTGACTACAAACAATTTTGAAAAACTTACGTTCGAGACTCTCTGATGTCCGATATTTTTCTTACGAAATAAAAAAATCCTTAATTATCCTTGCACGCTCTTGACAAATGTACAAATAATGTATAAAATATGTCTAAACAAGGGATAATGTGGAGAGTGGAAATATGAAGAGGGTCAAGGATGTCATCCAGAACAATTCGCCTCGGTCGCGGGTCATAAGGACGCTGAGGGACTGGATACAGAACGGGGATCTTGAGCCCGGTGAAAGACTGCCCGGCGAAATGGATATAGCAGAGAAGCTCGATGTGTCGCGGGGGACTGTCAGGACCGCCCTGCGGCATCTTGAAGACGACGGCATCATAAAGACCATCGCCAATGGCCGTGGCAGGCATGTGGCGGACAGGGAGGAGAAGAAGCCTGTCAATCCCCTGGAGAAGTTTTTCATCGTCCTGAGCAATCTTTCCGACGATCCTGCGAGATACGCAAAAAGCCATGCGATGTGGTCCGTGGAATCCGGAGTAATAGACCAGTGCGGCAGGATGGGATTCCATTCGATGATACTGAACACAAGCTGTCTCAGGGACGGATCTTTCATCAATATGGTCAGGAGTTCTCCTGCCGGCGTTCTGCTCTCCCACAACATGGTTGATTCCGGAGACTTGTGCAGGCAGGCATTGTCCGAGGCAACTTCGATGAGGATTCCGGTGGTGATCAACGGTGACGGGGAAGGGCTGCAGAAGTTCGACCGTATCATCTCCGACCATGAGGCCGGCGCCTATCTCCTTGCAAAATATCTGATCAGTCGGGGCTGCAGGAGAATTTTGATGGTATGGAGTTTCTCCGCAGTTCCATACTGGGTCAGAAGCAGGAATTCAGGGTATGAAAAGGCTGTCCGTGAATCCGGCCTGAAGTATCTTCCACCCATCTGCATTGACAACCTTGCATTGCGTGTTTCCGGGAGCAGGAAAAGCTTTGAGGAGAGGACCAGGCAGTACACAGGATATCTCGTGGAACACCTGTCCAAATCTGATCCGGTTGATGCGATCATGCTCACCAGCGACTCTGATTTCTATCCGGTTGCGGCCGCATGCCGCTTGCTCAATAAGATTCCCGGCAAGGACATATTGCTGGCGGGATATGACAATACATGGCAGGAATTCGAAGAGCGACAATGGGAGGAGTCTGTTCCAGCCGCCACAGTGGACAAATGCAATTTCCAGATCGGTGGAGAAATGATAGACATGCTTATGGCCAGGATAGAGGGGAAGCTTTCCGGAAAACCTCAGTTCAAAAAAATAAAACCCCAGCTGATTGCAGGTGGAGTGGAAAATGGAAAATAGCAGACATACGCTGATTGAACTGCTCGCCGCCGTACCAGTTGCGGATAGGCATCATTGCCAATTGCCGATTGCCGATTGCCGATTTAAGAATAAAATTGGAAATCGGAAATTGGAAATCGGAAATAAATTCACCCTAATCGAGTTGCTCGTGGTCATTGCGATCATCGCAATCCTCGCCGCGATGCTGCTGCCGGCCCTGCAGAACGCCAGGGAGCAGGCGAAAAGGGCCGTCTGCATTAACAATCTCAAGCAGATCGGAACCAGCGTGCACATCTATGCGACGGACCATGAAGGATGGGGGATGGGCGGGTATCGCGGCGATGGATGGCTTATCCAATATGCCGGGACAGGACGTGTTTATCTGGGAGTATTGATAGATGAGGGCTACCTCAAGATCCCTCCGGATATTCTTTATTGTCCGAGTTCCAAGTTTGTTCCCGGATGGACAGGTAAGAAGTGGAAGGCTGGATCCACGGAGCAGGCCTGCTGGAATGCAGGTTCGGGCACCGAGTCATCCTATGAGACCAATCCAAACCTTTCATCGCATTCTTTAGGTGCAGGTTCGGATGGTTATGCCACGACCCGTAAAAGACTTTATAACATGCCTACCGGCTTGGCCATTGTCAGCGACTGGCACGGATATGATTCCTCTAATGCGACCTACGGTGATTGTCCGAGAAATCACTGCAACTTCGGAAAGCCCAACTATTATACCTATTTAAAAGCCGATGGCTCAGTCCTTGCATTCTCGGATCCGACAGGAATAATCTATATGGCGGTAGAAGGCGCCCCTAATACAGGGCAACGGATGGCTCTTTTCCCGTAACAAAGATAAATAGAGGTAATTGCATAACATGAATAAAATGATTGTGTTTCTATTGTTTCTTTCCGCCTGCACAAGTTTCAACGAGCAAAAAACAGAAGGCATTCCATCCTTGATTGTCCCTAGGGCTGAAACAGCTCCGGTCATTGATGGGAAGCTTGATGAGCCGGCCTGGAGCGGTGCAGCGGTAATTAAGGGGCTTCATCCGAGCAGAGGGGAAAGCTATCGGGACAGGATAGGCAAGATTCCTACTACGGTACGTGTCCTCTGGGATGAGAACTTCCTGTATGTGAGTTTCGAGTGCGTTGACGACGATATCTACAGTTCTGGGAAATTGAAGCATGACGATGATCTCTACAAGGAGGATGTCTGCGAGGTCTTCATCGACGGCAAGGGCGACGGACGGCAATTTGTGGAGATACAGGCGAATCCCGACGGGGTGAACCTGGATTTGATGTATGTTTTCACAGGAGATCCCGAATATACTTCTGAACTGCGCATGACTTCTGAATTCTGCGACAAGAACCGCTGGGGATTCCGCGAATGGAACATGGAGGGGCTGCGTACTGCCGGCTCGCGGATTTCCAGAGATGGCAAGATTGTCGGATGGAATGTGGAAATGGCTATTCCTGCGGCAGCGGTTGTGAAGCGGCAGGGCCTCAAGAATTTTGCTCCGATGGAGATAAGGGCGAATTTCCTGCGTTACTCCTGGCCTGTTGACGAAAAGACCGGCAAGCGCGATCTTCTCCACATGAACTGGTTCCCGGTTCTCAAAGGATGCCCGCATATCTCCCAGTCGTCAATGGGCAGGCTCGTACTAAGGTAAGGATTAGATGAAAATGAAAAATTTGATTCTTGATTTTTTCTCTCTGCACGAGAGAAAAAATATGTTCACTTTGATTGAATTGCTTGCTGTGCCAGCCGTAGCTGTTGGACTGTTTAGTCCGACGCGAAGGCAAGTTCGAAAAGCGTTTACGCTTATCGAACTGTTGGTCGTAATTGCGATCATCGCAATTCTCGTAGCGCTCCTGCTGCCGGCCCTGAAACAGGCGAAGGAAACGGCAGCCAAGGTTGTATGCATGAGCAACCTAAGGCAGACAGGCATCGGAATTTCAGCCTATACCGTTGATTCCCAGGGCTGGACACCTCCCTGCGCGGCAGTCTACTATTCGGATCAGGCGACTAATACCACCCAGTTTGGATATTATTCCGGAATGGGAATTCTCTACCCGGACTATATAAGCAGTTATAAGGTCCTGTACTGCCCGTCGTATCCCTACGCCCAGAAATGGATGATCCCGGCACGCTGGGAGCCGGACGTGATCAGGGCCCCTTTGAATAATTATGGTGATAACCCGCCTTATATTGGATATTTCGCCCATGCACAACAGTACAGCGTCACTAATTTAAGGTCATCACCCAGCATGACCGATATCGTGCTGGACAGGATTCAAAAATCAAATGTAATAATCCCTCCATATCACTCAAACCATCCTGGCGGCAGCGACAATGACAAACGTGTCTGGCGTAAACCCAAGGGCGCCAACTTCCTGTTTCTCGACGGAAGTGTGAGATGGTATTCCACAGGGGCTGAAGACATAAATACAGGGGGCCCCTTTCTATGGTCAGGCCAGATAATGTTCCACAATGGGCAGCCTGTAAATATCATAGCGCAACCCAGCTATCCGTCCACGGTGAGGGATTGAAAAGAGGAGAAAAATAATTGGGAAGAGAACATGCCTTACGGGATCAATCCGCCTTAGGCGGATTAACTACAGGCAAATTCCAAATTGTCTTGTATATGTTCGTAGTCAATGTCGCAAGACATGTTCCTGATTTTATAGAGTTCACATAAATTTAAAGTAAAGGTTCAATCATGAAAAGTACAGTCATCGCGAGTTTTACCAGCCTAATGTTGGTAGCTTATGTCCTAGTGGGTGCAGACGAAGCTGCGGCGCCTTCTGCTCTCGCGCCATTTGGTGCCGATCTCAAGGTGCCTGCCAGACAGGCCATCAAGGCTGCAGAGGTGAAGTCGCAGGCGATTGAATGCCTGGCTCCCGCGAATGCAACCCAGTGGATTGTTGAAAATCCCCCGGAAGGTACGGCTGCGAAACTTTTCACGGTTGAAGAGCGCGACGGGAAAAATATCTTGAACATTTCCGCAGGCGAACTTGTTCCCGCAAGATCGACCGTGCGCATCCTTCTGCCTGGAGACGGGCCTGCCAACGGAGATCTCTGGGCGAAGAACAGAGCCAGCTACATATCTTTCCTTTGCAAAAGCAGCAAGCCTTCGCAGATGACTTTCCATCTGCTCCAGCGCGGGAAGACAGCCGGGACGTTCCAGACTGGTTTCTCCGCGAAGCCCGGTGAATGGCAGAGGATCATCCTCCCCATCCAGCTGTTCGATCTCAAGAGCTTCGCCAAAATTGCCGGCATCGGATTCCGGACTGCATCCGCTGAAAAGGGGACGGATGTGTCGATTGCGGACTTCAGGGTCGGAGGAATTGCATACACCGACGATTCATGGAAGAGCCACAGGCTCTCGATCAGTATTAATGGCGACTGGCATTTCGCCACTGATCCAGGAGAGCAGGGCATGAAGGATAAATGGTATGCCGACACCTTCGATGATTCACAGTGGAAGATTCTCAAGTCGGGACTCTCATGGCAGGAGCAGGGGATATCCCATTACGGATACGCTTGGTACCGCCAGAAGATTTTTGTTCCGAAGGAATTCGCCGGTGTCCCGCTCACATTGAACCTGGTGCAGATCCAATCCGACGACGACACGTGGTTCAACGGCGCGCGCATTGGCGGATTCAGCAGCGAGTACAAGTACAAGAACTGGAATACGCGGGCATACACGGTTCCGCCTTCATTGATCCGTTATGGTGAGAACAATACCATCGCCATCCGTATCTGGGGCGGGAAAATCACATTTATCGGTGAGAAGAGCGGGCTTGTCAAAGGACCGCTGGTGGCGGAGCTGGATCCCTATTGCGTGAAGATGCGGGAGCCGGGCGGCGCGGATGTTCCGTTCGACTTGTTCGACTTGAGCGATGCCCGACAGGGCAAACCGTTTGAAATCGTCTTTTCATTACCGGCCGAAATGGCGAAGGAACAAGGCGCGAAGCTTCGTTACAGTCTCTCTGATCTACTCGGCAACGAAATAAAATCCGGCGAAACAACCCTGTCGACCGGTGCGGATCAGATTGCCAAGGCGGTGGTGGGCATTGACCGCGAGACTGCGCAGGCCGTTTATCTGCGGGGACGTCTGCAGGCGAGCCTCGTCATCGAAGACGCAGCTGGCAATCCCCTGTATTCCGGGATCCGGGAGATGGATCGTCTCTCATTCGCGAAACGCGACAATCAGCCGTTGCCCGCCTTGCCGGAAAAAACCGAGGATACGCCTTACGGCAAACTCAGGCTCGTGGACGAGATTGATTGCGCGATATCGCTCTTTGAAGATCCGCATCCCTATCTTGAAAGCGGATTCAGTCATGCCGCTTCCCACTATACCCCCGGCATACCTGTACAGGTGAAAGTCGTAGACATCCTCGGCAAAAAAGCACGCGAGAGCGAATTCGGCTGGTTCGCCTACAGGATCGGCCGCGGCAAGCTCAAGCCGCACACGGATTATCTGCTCCGCATCGAATATCCCGAGGACAAGCCGCGTTTCGCCCCCATCGAGATCCAGACCGGACAGAACTTCATGGATGTCGGCTGGAGAAACGGCACCGGGCCCGACAGTGTATATGACAATTGGCCGTTGAGCAAAAAATGGCAGTGGTATGATGTGATCATCCCTCTCGACGACCAGACAGTCGGCACAGCAGGGACCGGAAGTGCCTCCGCCGAGAATGGAGTCTGGGTTTATTTCATGAACAAGCTCAAGCCTAACATGTATTACGCTATGTGGGAAGGAGGTCCTGCCGTCGCCAGCATGAAGCTATATGAGATCGATCCCGAAAAAAATGCACCCCTCATCCAGAAGCCGAAAGGACTGCCCAGCCGTGTCCTGTCATTCGACTGGGAACGCCAGCCGGATCACAATCCCGCCGACCTCGTGCGCTACGCGAAGCTCATGGGCTACAACGCCATTTCACCAGTGATCCTCAAGTGGTTCTTTGCAAACTACAGCGATCCTTTCAACGGTTATGACTCGATGGTGATCGACGATCACGATTACTGGGCGCACAAAGCCTACGATCCCGCCGGCGGCAAGAGCGCAGATTCGCCCTGGCCGGGAAAAAAATCCCAGCATGTCCGTTATCTTGAGGAGACAAAGCGTTACGGCATCGATTACATTCCTCGCGTGGAATGGGGCGGTTCCCAGGATCTGCCCAAGGAAGCTTGGGTGGTCGAAGTCAATGGAGAACCCGCCAAGCCCAACCGTTTCGCCCCATGGTGCGGCAACATCCTGAATCCGCTGACCTGGGACGACCTGAAAAAATTCATGGACCATCTGATCAAACCATACGTCAAGGACAATCCGCAGTTGACCGGCATGCTTTGGCGCATCCGCTGTGACAGGATGAGGATCAGCTACGGTCAGGCCGACCTGGAATTGTTCTCGAAGGAAACCAGCACCAAGCTTCCGCCCGGCGGGAAAGCACAGCAGGCCGCCTGGGCGACTGGTGAAGGAAAGGCGCAATACGATGCCTGGTGGCACCAGAAGCGTGTGGATTTCCACAGGAAGCTGGTGGAACTGCTTAAAAGCTACTGCTCCGATATGACGCTTTATTATTACAACTGGGAAGGGGACAAGTTCGGTCTGATCCTGCCGTCCAACACGACATGGGCATTCAACAAGAATCTGATCAATGCGCCCAATGGAGCCAAGGCGGTCTATGAAAAGGACGAGGCGGAACGCAGGAAGTTCACTGCGGCCGACTATATCGAAACTGTGCGCACTGGAAACTTTGGCGCATCAAGCGGAGGTATCAACCGGGCCGACTACGGAATTCGTCCGAACCTCTACAAGGACATCAAAGGCATCCAGCTTTTTGCTCCTGCCAACTATCTGTGCTACGCGGATCTGCCCGAATACTTGAACTATTTCCAGACCGCCGACGGTCTGGCGGTCAGTAATGCTGTTCCCTATGACGAGATAGGTTCACGTTCCATCAATCCCAAATATGAAGGCAACATGATCACTCCTGCAGGTGCTCCCTTCAGCATGGCCTTCGAACTTCTGCCGTATTTCCATGGTGATGCGAGGACGCTGAACTACACGGTCTACACATACGGACGTGGATTCGCCGATGCGCACCGCCGTTTTGCGCAGGCATTCCTGGCGCTGCCGGCGATCCCGGGGACCGTCGTAGAGCAGGGGGACAAGGATCTGAAAGTCCGCGTCTATCATTCGGTGAATGGAACTTATGTCGGAGTGGCATATAAAGGTTATGCAGCGAAGAAACTCACGGTGAAAGTGCCGGCCAAGGCAGGAGCGAAGATCACCAATCTTGTCACAGGCCAGAGTGTTCCGACAACAGCCGCGGGCAATGACCTTCAATTCGATCTGGAGTCGGGGCCGATGGAACTCAATGCGTTTCTGGTGCAGCCGTGATCGCATTTGTAAAAAAATAGAGGTAATTGCATTATTGCTTTTTAAAGGAGCGCCGGTCTCAAGACCGGCTCTTATAGCCGACCTGGCCTGTCCTTCATAGCCTCTTGGCGAAGTAGGAAGGTCGGCGTTCCTTGGCAATTTTGCAATCAGCTCATTAAAATAAGGAATAATCGTTATGCACAATATTCTTGGCATTGCTGGAACTCATCTTCTTCAATTCATTGCCGCTATCTCCGCGCTGCTGGCGCTCACATCCCAGGCCGGAACGGCGGTTCAGCTCCCCTCCTTCTTTTCCGATCACATGGTACTTCAAACCGGCAGACCTGTTCCTGTGTGGGGCAAGGCCGATCCCAAGGAGAAAATTACTGTCAGCATTGGCGACCAGACAAAGACAACCGAGGCGGGACAGGATGGCAAATGGTCTGTGAAACTTGATCCCATGCAGCCGGGTGGTCCCCTGACACTTACTGTGCAAAGTGGTGATGCCGGCAAACGTACCATTAATGACGTGCTGGTGGGAGAGGTCTGGCTCTGCTCGGGCCAGTCGAACATGGCGCTGACCGTCAACAAGGCGATGAATTATGAAAAGGAACAGCCCTTGGCGACCTGGCCGAAGATCCGGACGATGCAGAATAACAAGTGGGTAGTGTGCAGTCCCGAGACCGTCGGCACTTTCTCCGCGGCGGCTTATTTCTTTGGCCGCGAAATCCATAAAAAGACAGGTCTGCCTGTCGGATTGCTCAACGTTTCTTCGGGTGGCACTCCAATCGAATTGTGGACAAGCCTGGAAGCACAGAAGGCTGTTCCGGAACTGAAGCCTCTTTTCGAATCAAGCGGGGAGGCCGCAGTCGCCAGCAAGGAAGATGCAGAGCAGGCCAACAGTGACCGCAACCAAGCTGCGGAAGTCGAAGGCAAAAAGGCCGTCGCCGGACAGAAGGTGGCCCCCGGCTATCTCTTCAATGGCAGAATCCTTCCTCTGGCCCCATACGCGATTCGCGGCGCCATATGGTATCAGGGTGAGGCAAATTCCTATACCGTCAACGCCAATCTCTACGGAATCCAGCTCGCTACCATGATCAAGGACTGGCGCAGCCGCTGGGGATTCGATTTCGCCTTCATCACGGTGCAGCTTCCAGACATCGGATCAGCACAGACCGAGCCGGTGCAGACCCATGGGCGCGTGCTGGTGCGCGAAGGGGTCCTGAAATCGTTGAGCGTGCCCAATACCGGCATGGCTGTAACGATCGGAACCGGCGAGGAGAAAAGCAATCATCCCAAGAACAAGCAGGAAGTTGGACGGCGCCTGGCGCAGTGGGCCCTGGCTAAGGTTTACGAACAGAAGGACGTGGCGGGCTCCGGACCATTGCCTGAGAGCAGTAAGGTCGTAGACGGAAAAATCGTAGTCACTTTTTCTCATGCCGATGGAGGCTTGGTGGCGCAGGGCGGTGGAGAACTGAAAGGCTTTGCAATCGCCGGTGCGGACATGAAATGGGTATGGGGCAGGGCGACGATTGACGGCAAGACAGTGATCGTCTCAAGTCCGGAAGTGAAAGAGCCTGTCGCAGTGCGTTACGCCTGGGCGCTCAACCCGGCAAGCAGCAATCTGTTCAACGGCGCAGGCCTGCCAGCCACGCCGTTCAGGACCGACAACGAACCGCTCTCAAATGCGCATATGCATTAGCGGATTTAGTGATTCTCTGTTTAACGTTGCGGATCACCTGCGGCTATCAGCCGTCGCGTGCATCCGGCTTGTTGGCCGATGTCTGGTATTTTGCGTTCGTATAGCTCGTGTCCGCATTTGGTCCATGCCCCAGTTCGGAAAGGCGCTGCCGGAATTGGCGGATGGCATCGGAGTATCCCGGTAAGTCAGCGACATTCACAGTCTCGCCTGGGTCATTCGCCAGATCAAAAAGTACCTCCGGGATCCCTTCACCATAATACTGATACTTCAATCGGTCCTGTTTGATCATGACATGGGTTGGGCCCATCTGACTAACTGTCTCGTTGTTCCAGTCTCCGGTTTCTCCATGAAGAAGGGGCAACAGACTGCGACTGTCCAGCCCGTCTGGAATGTCTAAGCCCGCAAGATCACAGAGAGTTGCGAACAAATCACAGAGATTGACATTTTCATCTACTACGCGTGCTTGGAACTGCTTGGGCCATCTGATGATCAGCGGAACACGCACACTGCCTTCGTAGAATCGGGTCTTCTCCCATATGCCGTGTTCTCCGAGCATTTCTCCATGGTCGGAAGTGTAGACGATAATCCAATCATCCAGGTCTTCACCCAGTGCCTCCAGTTTGTCCAGAACCTGACCGAAGTAGGCATCCACCTGATCGATCATGCCGTAGTAGGCTGCCGTCGCGCGGCGAATGGCGTCTTCAGAAACGTTCACCGGCTTGTTCTGCTGACTCAAAGACAAGACGGGGTGGTCGCACGGTTCCTGAACGTAGACCGGTACACGATCCAGATAATATGCAAACCTCTGCTCGTCGGTGAAGAACGGATAGTGTGGTTGCAGCAGGCTGAGTTTGAAAAGAAGCGGACGGTGAGATTGAGGGCGGCAATAGACTGGGTCGGCAAAATAACGCTCAAGATAGTCGAGAGCGGCATCGACAGCACGCGCATCAAACGTCTGGTACGGTCCTTCGACCGCTTTCGCTTCCTCGATTTCGCGCTGGTTAGACCATTTCCCCGTTCCCGGCGCTGGCGAATACCGTTCAAATTCCTCCGCGATGGCGCCTTCAATGTAACGGTTCATCATGTCAGCATCGGGAGCAATGCGCGTTGTCCATCCCTGCATCTGGTCTTGGGTCAAGTGGTGCAGTTTCCCGCTGCAGGCGGTATTGTACGCGTATCTTGAAAACTCACGCGAAAAGGTTTGATATCCCGGCTCAAGATCAATCCACCCCTCACATTTGCACGTTTTGGGCAACTGTCCCGCCATCATGCACTGTCGGGCAGGAACACAGACTGGAGACGGAGTGTACGCATTGTGAAACACAACCCCTGCCTTGGCCAGGCGGTCAAGATTCGGCGTGCGAATAACCGGATTGCCTTCGTAACCAGTCACATCGGCGCGGTGCTCGTCGCTCATCAGAAACAGGATATTGGGTTTCTTCTTCATGTTGTCTCAGCCAACGCCTCAGCCTGGTAACCGAACGTAGCGAGGTTACCAGAAGGCTCATGGTTATAATTCTATTTTTTGTCTTTGTCTGTAATTTCTTTGCTCACATGTGTACTAATCGCAATCAGTGTATTCAGGTCAGTTTTAATTTCTTCAATTGATTCTTCCATTTTATTCATTTGTTTTTTCATTCTATAAACAAAAAATGGCATGAGCAATGCCAAGGCACCTATTACGAAAAGAGCTGTATAAGCTAGAATCCATAAAATCAACATCATTATTGTTCCAAAGTTTTCCATAATCGCTTTCTTTCTATTTATAACGCCTATGGTCTGCCGGACGGCGGAGCCGGATAGGCAGAACTAGATTTGTTAGGAGTTATTATAATTGGCATGCCGTATCCTTCTTTGGTCAACTCATCTTCAGTCTTCTTTCTCAGTTTAGTAACGTCTACAGGTTTTCCCTCAATATCTGTTGTGGCAATTCGTTGACCTTCCGAATATTTCTCTATAACTGGGATTTCATACTCAAAAATGCAAAAGGTTCCATTTCTGTTCTTCTTAACAAATCCTGATTGGTAGCTTCCTTCGGCTGTAAGTCGACCATCCTTAAGCCATGATTTTTCTGTAACAGTTTTTGAGTCATATTTCTTTTCTGTCCATTTCTTGCCCGATGAATAATAAAATTTTATATATCCTTCCCCAGAAACATCATCCCTGTATTCTTCAAGGAATATTGTTCCGTCAGGGTAAAGCCTTGTTAAAGTCGGTTTTTTAGATTCCTTATCTGTCTTATCTTCTGCAATTGAATTCCCGGCAGCTTTTATATTGGTCTCTGTAGCTGTTTTTGAACATGAACAGAAATATCCTAATGCGCAACATAAGAAAGAATATATAATCATTCTGTAGTTCATTTTTATTCTTCTCCTAACTCCTTATTATGCTGAACAGCATAGCAGGTTGAAATGGGGGTATGGAGACAGTGTGTTGTAGCGCCATTCCCCCGTGTCTAGCCTCAAAAATCAATCGGGTTAACTGCTTATGCTTAAATCAGCATAAGCACATATAAAATAGACCCCGATGAACCACGGAAGTCAAGGTTGCGGTTTCAAATACCCGCCCAGGGTATTGCTATATAAAAAGGGTTAGATCCTTTTAGCATCCATCCTTTTTACACCGGCAAGATGCCAGAGCTCCGTTAATCAAGAACAGCTCTTGAGAGCGTGGGACAGAATATCGAATAACGAACGCCGAATGACGAATATCGAAGGTGAAATGGGAAGCGGGCATTCGTGATTGAATTAAAGAATGTAACACAGGCATCTTGCCTGTGGTTGGAATTCGGGAAAGTAAAATAGAAGACACAGGCAAGATGCCTGTGTTACATTGGTAAAACAATCCGGAGGTTTGGAACTTGGAACTTACTAATAGTCTCGAAATAGAATGGAGTTCCAAAATAAAGGAGGGCGGACTTTCCAGTCCGCCAACTCGCGGGTTGGAAAACCCGCGCTCCGTTGAAGAGGAAATGTATTGAGACTATTATGAGACGACTAGTAATTACAGGGGGGCATGAACATCGAACATTCAACATTGAACGTCCAACATCGAATGGAAAAGCTTGCCGGCAAGATGCCAGCGCTCCAGGGGGAATGAACAGTGCGAATCTTGTTTTATTTCAAATTCACCTGTAAGCTATTTATTATGCAACAGATGGAACATGATGTAAAGAACAGGATGATGAAGCGGCTGCGCTTTGTATATGGAGATACTTCGTCCGGGATCTTCGAGGAGATTGAGAAGATCATCGGGGCATATCGCGGACGGATTCCAGCTGCGAAGACCGCATGGAGCGAAAAGGACTCGTTCCTCATCGCCTATGGCGATTCAATAACAGGCGGGAAGAATCCTCTGTCCACACTTCATGGATTTTTAAAGAAGAATTTCAAGGACGAGATCTCATTCGTTCATCTTCTTCCTTTTTACCCATACTCGTCGGACGACGGTTTTTCCGTGATCGACTACCGCGAGGTCAGGAAGGATCTTGGCGACTGGAATGATGTCAAGTCGATGGGCGGGGATTTCAAACTGGTCTTTGACGGCGTGATCAACCATGTCTCAAGCCAGAGCCGGTATTTGAAGGAATATCTGGCAGGGAATCTGGAATATGCGTATTATTTCATTTCGCTTCCGCCTGACACCGACACTTCATCCGTGCTGCGGACCCGGAATCTTCCCCTACTTCATGATTATGATTCTGCAGAAGGGAAGAAGTGGCTCTGGACTACGTTCAGCCGCGACCAGGTGGATTTCAATTTTTCCAATCCTAAAGTGCTGCTTGAGATCGTGGACATCCTCCTCTTCTATGCGGCGCATGGCGCGACGATGATACGCCTTGACGCCATCCCATACATGTGGAAGAAACTCGGTACAAGCTGTGCGCATCTTCCGGAGACACACGAGCTCATCAAGCTGTTCAGGGATATTTTTGACGTTTCGGCTCCGCATGTGATCCTGCTTACTGAGACAAATGTCCCACATCATGAGAACATAGCTTATTTTGGAAATGCCGGCGACGAAGCACAGATCATCTATAATTTCAGCCTGCCTCCGCTGATTCTCTGGTCAATGTTCAAACAGGATGCGACTGTCCTTTCCGACTGGGCGTCAGGAGTGAAAAAAGTTTCGGATCGGACGACATTCCTCAATATTACTGCGACACATGACGGGATAGGGGTGAGGCCGACAGAAGGGATTTTGTCGGTGGATGAGCGGATGGAGCTGTGCGAGCTGGCGCGGAGGCATGGCGGGGACATCACAGGGAAGAAGAATTCCGACGGTTCGATAAGTCCGTATGAGCTTAATATAAATTATTTCGATGCGATAAACGATCCTCATGCCGATGAAAGTATTGATCTGCAGATAAGACGTTTCATGCTTTCGCAGACCATCCCGATGTCGTTCATAGGCATTCCGGGGATCTATATCCACAGCCTTCTTGGTTCGCGGAACTGGACGGAAGGTGTCAGGAAGACAGGCCGCGCGAGGACGATCAACCGTGAGATCCTTAAAAGCAACGAGCTTGAAAAGGAACTTGGAAATCCGGGATCTGTCCGTGCGAAAGTCGCAAATGAGTACAGGCGTCTCCTGAAGATACGTTCAGGATGCAAGGCTTTCCATCCTGGCTCTCCGCAGGAGGTGCTGAAGCTCCATCCGAAGCTTTTCTGTCTGAGGAGATGGACGGAAGATGGCAGCGATGAACTTTTCGCGATACATAACATCTCTTCCGAGGAAGTGATCTGCCGTCTGCCGGATTCCATCGAGGGAGCATACCGTGATCTTCTCAAAGGAGAGGTTTTCAAGTCCGGTGAAGTTTCAGTTCCCGCCTGGACTGCCTTATGGCTGTCATCTTTTTGAGAAAGATCTATTTTCCAGCTTTCCATTCATTTGCTGTTGCGTTTTAATACTTTGTTATATATAATACTGATAATAAAGTAAAAAGACTGCATGTTCATATTACTGCAAGGTGGGACAATGGAAGAGAAATTCCGCTGTAAAAGCAAATCCCTGCGGTTTACGCTTATCGAGCTTCTCGTGGCCTGCCCCACGTCGCCAAGGCTATGTGGGGTAAACCAGCCGACGTGTCCCTCGAAGCCCCTTGGGCGTAGTGGGAAGTTACCCGTAAGGGGACGTAGGCCAATTCAGTCAAAGTTCACTTTGATTGAATTGCTTGTGGTCATTGCGATCATCGGAATCCTCATGGCGCTGCTTTTTCCAGCATTGCGTAAGGCAAAGGACAAGGCCAAGGTGGCCTGCTGCATGAGCAACCAGAGGCAGATGGGGGTGTCGCTCGGGGCATACGGTGCAGACTTCGGTGAATATCCCACAAACTATGATGAAGACGATCCGGAGGCCGCCACAAACTGGGGTGATGAATGCACTCTCAAGTGGTATGGCAGTCCTCCCAGTACGTTGGTTCCCGGAATAGTTTATCTCCCCAACCAGGCAGATGCCGCTCCTGATCTTCCAGGTCTCCAGAACGGCGCCTGGCACAGGCTGGCTGGCGCAGGATATGTAGCTTATGCGAACTTTCCTTCGTCAAACAGGTATATGATTCCGAGCGGGATCAATCTTTGCACCGGAGATCTGCCTGCTGGCAGGGTTTTCAATGGTGGTTCATCGCTGTATTCCGATGGCGGAGCCTTGTACACATATAATGGCCCTAACGCCAAAGGATCAAACGTAGGAAACAATGGCTGCCTGAACGGCATGTACCGCATGGGACGCCACCATCAGGCTGTCACATGGGGACTTCGCCTATATAGGGAAGTCCCTAAGTTCACTGTATCACAGATAGCGTTCCTGGGCTGTCCCTCCATATATAGCAAAAGCAATGTTGATAAAATAGTGATCGAACCGCACGGTTTTCAGCCCGCTTCTGTAGGTGCCGGCCAGTATGATGCTGGTTTTGGCGGCATGAACCCTCTCCAGAACTACCACTACGACCGCAACTATCTCTACGGCGACCTCCATGCCGAATATCTGCATGCCATCAGCAGGGAAGGGATTCCGTGATTCCTGCAGCTCCGCAAAAAATTTAAATAATCACGCTCTTTGGATTTGACATGCTCAAACATTGCGTGTATTGTTATCGTAATAATACTATATAGCGATAACAATATCTGCCGGGGGGAGCGCCGATGAACAGGAAGTTTACGCTTATCGAACTGTTGGTGGCCTGCCAGCCGAAGTTACCCGATAGGGGACGTAGGCCAATTCAAACAAAGTTTACTTTGATTGAATTGCTTGTGGTCATTGCGATCATCGCAATCCTGATCATGCTGCTTCTGCCTGCGCTCCAGCGGGCCAAGGAAAAGGCGCGGGTGGTCTGCTGCATGAGCAACCAGAAGCAGATGGGAGTGGCTCTTGCGGCATATGCCTGCGATGCCACTGAATATCCCACGAACTATTCAAATGACACCGACGAAGTTTCCTGGAACTGGGGCGACGAATGCGCCGGATACTGGTTTGGCGATCCTATGACTGACACCTATATCCCTACCAATCCCGTTCATTATTATCCCAACTCAAGCAAGGCTGTTGATGTAACTCACTACGCAAAGGGAGCCTGGGCCCGTCTTGCCGGAACTGGATATGCAACGTATAAGGCGGGACCGCTCTGGTCGGGAGGTCCCACCGGCATGGTTCCAACCGGCGCCAATCTCTGCACCGGAGAACTGCCTTCCGGGTGGAGGTACAGTGGTGGTGCCTACATGGGCGACGTATCGCAGACCAATGGAGGGGCCCTGTATACTTACAATGGCCCGCACCTTTCGCGTGTCTCCGCCGGAAACAATGGCCATATGTCGGGCATGTATTTCATGGGCCGCTTCAATCAAGGGATCAAGTGGGGGATGCGGATAATGGGAAATACTGCAGGCTTCACTCTTTCGCAGATCGCATTGCTGGGCTGTCCTTCCATAATAACCAGCGATGCCTCAGTGATCCGCGAACCGCATGGCTTCCAATCAGCACGTGGAAGCTATGGCAATGGCCAGTATGATCCCGGCTGGGGCCCTCTTCCTGACAACTACCATTACGACCGCAGCTATCTTTTTGGCGACCTCCATGCTGAATATCTGCATACAGCCAGCCGTGCAGGGATTCCGTAATAGGGACGGAAGTTTCTTGACTATAAGAGGAAAATTTGATATAATACGACGCAACGGGGAGATGGCATATGGAAACCATGGGAAAAGAAACTGATGCCGGATTCAGGATACAGGATGCTAGATGTTCAAAGCCAGTATCCTCCTACGCAAGGTCTGCGCTGGACAGGATGCATTTCACCCTAATAGAACTGCTAGTGGCCTGCCAGCCGAAGTTACCCGTTAGGGGACGTAGGCCAATTCAAACAAAGTTTACTTTGATTGAATTGCTCGTGGTTATTGCGATCATCGCAATTCTCGCATCATTGCTCCTGCCGGCATTGTCGAACGCAAAGGAGACTGCCCGCAGATCCATTTGCCTGTCGAACCTGAAGCAGATAGGAACGATGTGCATGTGCTATGACTCCGACTACAACGGCTGGTTCCCCCCTTTCAATCAGAATCCAAACTGGCTGACCAGCAACACCTGCGGCTGCGGGGCATATGTCCATGGACTTGGCATGCTCAACCGGCCACGCTTCGTTACCACGGCACCGGACTCGCCCGCCTACACCACCAATACCCAGGTTTTCTATTGTCCTAACTTGAACAACGGTACTGCTCCACATTTCAATTTAGATTCCAGATTTGACGTATGGCATGATCTGGGTGGAGCCGGATATTTCTATCTCGGAAATCCATGGCATACAGCCGATCCGGATGCCTGGAATAATTTGATCTTCGAACGCCTGTTGGTAGGAGGAGATACCAACCTGTGGTTGCCAACAGGATTCATATACGGCTCGGGCAGGATGGAAAATAGAAGTTTCACTCCCGATAAAATTCCATTGACCTGTGAATTGATGCAGGAGAACGGAGGCGATAGCTTCATAAGGATGCACTTTCCCGGCTCTGCCTGGCCCAGTGGCAAAAGCGGAGGCAATGTCGTCTTCGGAGATGGCCATGCAAGCTGGCTGAAGGGGACCAACTGGGGCATTGCCGGGGGAGCCAACGGTTTCTGCAGGCCCGCCATTTATCCTTGGGATTGAGCGAACCTTCACGTTCTAACACTGCGCAGATCAGACAAATTGAATCTCCATTCCCCAGATTGGCAAGCTCCATGCAGCCGATCCGATGGAAAGCGGCAGTTTGCTGTGTATATTTGGCTTTGATTATTGATGAGTCCGCCGTGTCGGGCGTAGCCTCCCGGCGAAGACTGAGTACCGCTTTTTTCCTGACAAGCTTGCTTGTCAGTTATACGAGGAGCGAGCTCCTCTAAACAAGGCTGTAACAAGTTACAGCACTTCCGCCTTCGCTGAGAAGCTACGGCGCGACAGGCCAAGGTCAGGGCCAAAGCGCCTGACATGAAAAATGAAAAAACCACATGTATAAAATAAGGACATGTTGAAATGAAAATCAAACAGGCGGTGATTACAGGACAGGGAAAAGCTGAACTTCAGAATTTAGAGATTGATACAAAACTCGGGCCGGATGAAATACTTGTCAGGACGGAATGTTCATTCATAAGTGCAGGGACTGAACTCTCCATTTTCACTGCGAAGGAGTCGCAGGTCTTCCAGAAGGGCTCGTGGTGCGCCTATCCTTGGAAGCCGGGATACGCGAATGTCGGTACAGTCGAGGCCGTCGGAAAATCTGTTGTCAGGGCGGAAAAAGGGCAGAGGGTTTTCACTTTCGGTCCGCACGCATCGCATTTCAAATATTCACAGAATGATCTTGTCATGCCGGTGCCTCCGAAGATTGATCCGGGCATTGCTGGCGCCTCCAGGATGGCAGGAGTCGCCACTGCCGCGATGGCGATGGCGGACCGTTCGCTGCACCGTCCGAATGTCGTGGTGTTCGGACTCGGCATGGTCGGCAATCTCGCCGCGCAGTCCTTCCAGATACTCGGTGGGAAAGTCGTCGGGATCGATCCTCTTCCCGCGCGCAGAAAACTCGCAGGCATCTGCGGAATTCGCAATACCCTTGCAGGAGGCGAACTGAAAACAATTGAAGAAGGCCTGGAGAAGCTCACTGGAAATACGAAGGCTGACATCTGTATTGACGCGGTCGGACACAGTTCGGTCGTCCTGCAGGCTCTTTCATTGACGGCAAATGTCGGGCAGCTCATCCTTCTTGGAACTCCGCGCGCCCCGCTCGAGGGGAATCTGACAACTGCCTTCAACGAAATCCATCTGAGAAACATATGTGTACGTGGCGCCCTGGAATGGTGCCTGCCCGTATATCCGCCTGTGGGAATGTTCGGCTACAAGACATTGCCGCTCCTTTCGCTCTGGGACAAGCAGAAGATGATATTCGAATGGATAAAGGAAGGAAAGCTTCTCATTGAACCAATGATCTCGCACAGGCTTCCGCCGTCAAAGATTCTTGACGCTTACCAGGGATTGCTCAAGAGCCCGGAAAAATTCACTGGAGTAGTCATCGAGTGGTGAAGTAGGGATAGGAGTAGGTACGCCCTTAAGGGTGTACCATGCTTTAAATCATGGGACAGCCTAAAGGCCGCCCCTGCTTCTTCCCGTAGACCTCGACTTCGGTCGTGAACGCGAAGTTCTTGGAATAGTTGACATCATCTGGATAGTTACCTGCAATTCCATTCAGATTGAAATTATACACGTAAAACCTCCTCTTTTAATATTGAAACATGGTGCATGTTATGATATTGTAAATAACAGAAAATGCAATAACAATAAGGCAAGTTTTCAACCATTTGTCAGCTGAGGTGGTTCCAGAACGCCTCTGATGCGCTGATTGCTTATGTTGGAGTACAAGCTTCAGCTTGCGTAAATGATTGAATAAAGACAAACTAAAGTTTGTACTCCAACGGGGTTAATAATCCCGCAGCAATCGCGTTCTTCATTTTTGTAATTGGTTCAACCATGAGGAGATTCATGCGTCAGTCTCTGAAGAAAAAAGACACAAGCTCGGACACGGTTTCCTACCTCAGGAGTTCAGTTGAAAATCATCCTCCTGCTCCAGTAGTCATCCATCCCGCGAAAAGAGGGCGTTCGGACGACAGGTTCCAGGAGATCGCGGCGGAACTGAAGAAAAATATCATCAGCGGCAGATGGAAGCCGGAGATGCGCGTTCCCACCCGGCGCGAGCTCTGCGCCAAGTACGGCGCAAGCCCGATCACCATACAGAATATCATCGACCAGTTCGTGGAGGATGGCTTTTTAAAGTCTGACGGGCGCAACGGCACCCATGTAATGAAGACTCCTCCTCATCATGTCAATGTGGCGCTCGTGTTCCCGGAGGACGTCGCCCACAACCGTTTCTGGAGGGCCATTTCCACCGTGGCCAAGGAGGGACGTACGGATGGACTTAAGATAATCCAGCGGTTCAACATCAAATACAATGGCTGGACCGACAATCCGGATCAAAACGCCCTTATAAGAGACATCCTCAGGAAGAGGCTGATGGGTATTTTCTTCACTTCGCCTCCGTATCTGGTGGACAAGACGCCGATCGTGACCGAACATGGAATCCCCAGATGTGCCTTGATGGCTCCTGAAGGTTATTCTGAAATATCACAGCTCTGTCCGGACGGTTTCAGCTTCCAGGAAAAAGCCCTTGCCTGCTTGAAGGCCAAAGGCAGGAAACGCATTGCCGTTGTCGGACATCCTGATATATCCAACTTGGACTGGCTGGACAAAATGTCAGCTTACGGCTTTGTTTCCGGCCCCCATTGGATCCAGGGGATGAGCCTTGGTGATACGCTTCCCGGATGCAATCTTGCACGACTTTTGTTCCATGACAGCAGGGATAAAAGGCCGGACGGACTTATCATCACCGACGACAACATCGTTGAATCTGTCACAAAGGGCATTGCTGAATCAGGAGTTAAATTCCCACAGGAGCTGGATGTCATTGCACACTGCAACTTCCCGTGTATTCCACCAAGCTCAGTGCCGGTAGTCCGTCTTGGATATGATGCAAGGGAAGTCCTGGAGCTGGGGCTTGGTTTCATACGCGCCATGAAAGAAGGAGCTTCGCCTACCAAAGCTACAGTCAAAGCGGTCTTTGAGGATGAATTGTAAATATTCGCCGGCGAATATTTACTTCCAGTCCTTCCAGAACTGTTCCGCCGTGCGCACTGCGCGCCAGTCACCCCTGCCACCATGCCCTTTGATGTCGATCTGCTTCAGCGACTTGATGGAGCGGAGGTATTCGATGTCCTGGAGGTGGGACGGGACAATTAGAATTTGCAATTTTGGACAATCCAGCAGAGGCCGGAGATCGTTCAGGTTGCTGCATCCTTCCAGGCGCAGGATTTCCAGGGGGATTCCCCTAAGCACATCAATGCTGCTTATTTTCGTGTTACTGAGATCGAGGTATTTCAGTTTCATGCCTTTCAGAACTGACAGATCCTGGATTTCAGTATTGACCAGACTCAGATGCTCAAGAGGCATTCCCTGCAACAGAGTGGGATCTGCAATGGGCTGGCCGTAGAAAAAGAGTTTGCGCAAAGGCATCCCTTTGAGCACGCTGATATCCCTGACCTGAGTTCCGTCTATGTCCAATTCCTCCAGCCGCATCCCTTTCAGGGGGGAAAGATCGGAAATATTTGAAGTATGCCATAATGTCAGTTTTTTCAAGGGCATTCCCTTCAAAACGGCAAGGTCCGTGATCTTCAACAAGGAAAGATTAAGCGCTTCAAGCGGCATTCCTTGCAAAGGTGAGATATCGGCAACATTTGTTTGAAACAAGTTCAGGGTTTGCAACTTCATGCCCTTCAAGACGGAGATCTCCTTGATATTTGTGAAGCCAATATCCAGATATTCAAGTGGCATATTCCGCAGGGAAGAAATATTGTCCACTTTCGTCCGCCATAAGTTCAGCTTCTTCAGCGGTGCGCCGGACAACGGCTGTATATCTGAAACAGGAACGGCGAACAAGCTCAATTCCTCGAGGGGGGCGCCCTTCAGGGCATCAATCTTGGAAACCTTGCAGTCTACGAGGTTCAGGAATGTCAAGGGCGCACCTTTAAGTACGGAGATGTCTGTCACCTGGATCCGGACAATGTCCAAATACTGCAAATGGCTGGTGTCGAGCATGCTGATATCGTTGACGGAAGTTTCGTAGATATTAAGATATTTCAACGGACATCCGGCAAGAGCATTGAGATCCGCGATCTTACTGCAGCCACTTAGATTGACATGCTCCAGCGGCATTCCTTTCAATGGGCCAAGGTCATCCACTTTCGTGTAGAGGTTGTGTAAATCAATAGTCTTAAGCGGCATCCCCCTGAGGGGTTCCAAACTCAATTTGCTCTTTGCGCTTATGGGTGATTCAAAATACAGGTCCTTTATATGGAAAAATCCATCGTTGTCAACGGTGAAAACAAGCTCTCCCAGTGTGTTATTAGGCAGGTTCCACTGCTCTCTGAGCCTTTTCCTGTAGATTTCGTGCAGGTTCTTGGTCGCGCCGGCAAGTTCCCCGGCCTGTGGCAGCAGACCCTGGCGGCCGAAGACATTTGCGGTTTTCACATCCAATCCCAGAGACTGGCCTTTTTTTGCTCCTTCTTCTGCCAGCTTGAGAAGTTCGGCGGCGTCCTTGTCATTCGGCTGAAGAGAAAGGTATTTCTTCAGGAAGGATTGCGAATCGGAATATTTGCGTCCATATACCAGCAACTGCGCCTTCATCAGGTTCGCGTCCGGCAGGTCCGGATTGAAGTTCAGGGCTGCATCTACGTCCTTGCTGGCGCTGTCGGTTTCCTTCAACGCCAGTTTCCTCTTTGCCTGGCTGATTAGCGCGGGGGCGGCAAGTAAGCGATCAGCCTTCCTTGCGTTCTGCTCCTCGAGAAACTTGTTCAGGTTCCCGACCGCAACCACTTATTCCTGGTTGACTTGGTAGAAAGCAATACCGACAATCAATATGATCAGCACAAACGCCGCCGCAAGTGTTCCGAACATTCCCTTATGCCTCTTCACCAGCAATATCAATTGTGTCAATGGTCCCGCCTCCTGCGCGGAAGTCGCATATCCCGACTGGTAGGATTCGATCTCATGCTGTAGTTCAATGGCCGACTGATATCTGTCATTCATTCCAAGCGCCAGCGCCTTCATCGTCACCGACGACAATGCCGGCGGAATTTTATTGTTCGGGCAGTGTGGAAAACTTCCGCTGGCATTCAATTCGACTGGCGGAGTGATCTCCCCCTTTGCTGTCTTTATCAGGATCATATTGATGTTATCCGCTTCTACAGGCGGACGGAGCGCCAGGATATTGTAGAGAATGCCGCCGAGGGCGTAGATGTCGGTCCTGGCATCCATTTCGTTGACTTTGCCACAGGCCTGTTCCGGCGACAGAAAACCCGGCGTGCCCATTATTGTACCGTCCATTGTCAGCATCGGTCCACCGGATTCATGGAAACGCTGTGATTCGATCTCGTCCATGCCCCGTTCTTTCTCGACGACATCTGCTTTTCTCTGCTGCCCTCTGTCCTCTGCCTGGTGTCCTCTGGTTTCAAGCACTTTCGAAAGCCCCCAGTCCATCACAAGCACTTCGCCGTAGTCGCCGACCATGATGTTCTCCGGTTTCAGGTCGCGATGGATGACTTTCCGGTGATGCGCGAAGGACATGCCCTCGCAGATCTTGAGGAATATATTGAGCAGGCGGTTCAGGGGATATTTTTTTATTAAGTCAGCGTTTCCGTCTTTGATTCCGCTGAGTATGTCGTCGAGATTGACACCCTTGACCAGTTTCATAGTGTAGAAAACTTGTTCTTTTTCATCTACCCCGAGTTCGTGGACCGGGACGATGCAGGGATGTTCGAGCTGGCCGGTGACCTGCGCCGCGCCTCCTCGATGAACCTGACAATGTTGTCTGCCGTAAGTTCGGTGGCGTCAAGCATCACCTTCATGGCGACATCGCGATGTATGTTCAGGTCCTTGGCGCTGAGTATTGCACCCATGCCACCTTTGGCCAGCAGTTTTCCGATCATGTATTTACGGTCATCCTTGGAGGCGAGGATGGATGAGGGAGTTGAGCTGTCCTTGCCTGTGTTGGCATCTGAATCGGAAAGATTGACGGTGCCTTTATCTATCCCGTGTACTGACAGGAAGGAAGAGATCGTCATCGCGGCGCGTTTGATATTCCGCTCCTCCTCTGGGATGAATTTGGTTTTCCGCACCTGCCCATTTTCAGCCATTGGCATTTACCCCCCCCTGTGGATTAGCCCTGTTCAGACAAGAATTAATATAACATTTTTATTTTTAATTGAAAGTGGGAAAGGGAGAATGATAATGGTCTCAAATAAGAAATTGGTTCGTTTGTAGTAGGCCACCTGTGACAGAATTGCGCGTTAAGTAGGTACGTGCTTCCCGTGTCCGCCATAGCTTCTTTGCGACGGTGGAAGCATGTACCATTTTAATCTAAGAAAATGGGACAGGCTAAAGCCCGTCCCTACTTTAATAACGAGTGGACACGTGCTACTTGAAGACAATGTCTTTTGCATGTCCGCTGACTTCCACCGATGGAGAATCCTGCTTTGTGATTTCGCCGTGCCGGACAACATTTTCAAAGAGGACATTTACTACGGTGTGTTCCGGATCCGGGCCATGAACCTTGATCTTTCCGTAATTCCCCTGGAAGGAACCTGTCAATGATATGTTCCTGAAAGTGCAGTTCCTGATCGTGCCAAATGTCTTTTTTTCAGCCCACTGCGTCACCTTGGGCATGATCTCGAACACCCATTCCTGTCCTTCATGATTGATCCGGATATCCTCGAAGAGGACGTTCTCGAGCGGCATGTCCTCTGCAGGCTGCAGTGAAACACAGGTGGGGAGATCATCTCCGTTCCAGTAGTTTGTCACATAATGCAGGACGTCGATGTCCTTGAATGTGATGTTGCGCATTGCTTCAGCCCGGCATTCGCAGCCGATACGCCAGACGTGCGCGCGGTCGTTCCATAACGACGTGCGTCTTACAAGGACATTGTCAACGGCCTGCCTGTCGGCGAAACCGAAACCCTTGATCGCGATGCAGTCGTCCTCGCTGCGTATGAAGCTGTCCTCGATGAGCACGTCCCTGGTGTTGCAGATGTCGATTCCGTCGTTGTTCATGCAGCGCAACGCGACAAGCTTGAAATTTCTGACGGTAACATCTTTGCAGCCCCGCATGTTCAGGTTCCATCCCCAGCCGTCCTTTATGATGATGCCGTCCACAAGGACATTCTCACAGTGGTCAAGATCAATTATTGTCTTGGCGGGACCTTGGAACCACGGATGGTCAATGCCGTCAAGGATGCCGCGTCCGAGGATTTTAATATTTCTCCCTTCGGCGTGTATGCCCCCTTTGACGACGGCTCCGCCTGCGATGTAGAGAGTTTCATTGTCGGTGAGTTCTATCGCGCCGGGCCTGTGGATTCCGGGTCCGAAATATTTTACGTTGGCGTCATTCGGACTGGGCGCGGATTTCTCCAGCGGATTCGCAAATAGGAGCAGGGGGCCGTGTTTTGCATCGGGTTCTATTGAAAGATAACTTGGAGCATCCGTAAGATTGAATTTCATCGTGCCACGGTAGACATGGCTGGGCTTGACACCCTTTGATTCGGGCCGGATAACGACATCCCTCAGCCACTGCTTTGATGATCCAACCTCCAATTCAACAGTTCCAGAAAAATCAAAGTATGCGAAGGAGTAGGGACCCCCGAACGGAGGTGACATCGTCTGATGATATATTTCGCCGCGATAGACATCAACCTGCGTGCCGTTGACCTTGACAGTATAGTCATCCGAAAGTTTCGCCCCTTCCGGGGCAGGATAGGCTTTCAGGTTTACATCGTGCATGGTATGGTTCTTTCTTGCTCCGGCCCTTCAGGACGGAATCATCTTCTATTATAGTACCTATGGTTGAAACCATAGGCTTCATTACTATACGCTTTCAGCGTTAAATCCAGCTCCTGATGAATTAGCACATTTAGTTCGATGTTCAAAGTTGAATGTTGGACGTTGGATGTTCAATTTGTGTTGAGTATTTTCTCCTAAGCAGATACCGTAGCGTTGCCAGGTTCCATGCGATAAGTGTTATGACGACGCACCATTCGAGTATGGCTATATCCCAGATGGCGGGCCTTTTGAACGCCTGTGTGTTCTTGATGTTGAAGCAGGTGTCGGCGGACATATGGAATGCGTTGAAGACGACTGCAAGGAAGAGGCAGCATGCGATTATCGAAAATATGCCAGCGAGAACGAGGGAAGGGGATTCGCGGAAGGAGAACCTGCGGCAGAACGCGATAGTGAACAGGATGACCGAGAACAGCCATCCCCAGAAGAACATCATTGCCAGGATGATGTGCGGTACAAGCAGATCCATCGGAGCAAATCCGACGCCTACTGCCCCTGCCAATGCACATGTGCCAAGCGCCGTCGCCACATAGGCGAGCTTGGTCCTTATATGAAGTCCCAGCGAATACATCAGCGGGAATAGCATGAGGCTGGAAATTATCATCGTCCAGTTGAACACCTGCGCCATCAGCGAGTGCCGTGGCGCGCCCAGTTCCGACACGAAATTGTTGAGGAATGAGAAACCGCCCCTCTCGGCGCTGAATATGGATATCGCCCAGGCGATCCCGCAGGTCTGGACCACAAGCCCGCAGAATGCGAGCCATATCGGCAGATGATTTGATTTTATTTTCACTGCGGATCATCCCATGGCTGGAGGATGTTGTTGGAACCGCCGAGGAATTTCCATTTGCCTTCAGCGTATTTCAGCCAGGAGACATGTCCGTCGGCATATGTCGCATTGCCTCCACCTCTTTCTGCGGCACAGCCTTTTGGATGGCAGTTCCTGTCGTAACTGTCTGAGCCGTAATAATTGTCGGTGAGAAGCACGGCCTTGCTTGGAGAGACACCCTTCTTGGAGCCATTCCAAATTTTATTCAAGGTGTAGGCGATGCAGTTGTTTGGTCTAGTGTTCAATAAATCAGGTGTTATCTGTGCACCCCATTCTCCCGGAGGATACCAGTTGTAGGGATCATCGTCATACACCCTACATGGATTCGCCCAGTATACATAGCCGACCATCCCCTGATGCCTCTGATGGTAGTAATAGGCGGCGTTGGGAGCCATGTCTGGATTGTTTGTCCCGAAATATGTCGAGTTCGGACAGAAGAATACGGTCTCGTTCTTCATGTATTCCATGCCTCTGCCAAGAGTAACCTGGTTGTTCGGATAGAGAAAGCCAAGACCGTATGGAGCTATCCCGTTGGCGGCATTGTTTTCCCATGAAAGTCCGCTTTTCCAGAAGTAGTTCGGGCTCAAAGTCTGGGGAGGGAAATAGGCGTCGGGCGCGTCTCCGGCATAGAGCAGGCAGCCGACACCGAGTTGTTTCTGGTTGCTTGCGCAGACGACACGTCTGGATATTTCCTTTGCATTCTTCAGGGCAGGCATCATCAGGGCGATCAGGATTGCGATGATCGCTATTACTACCAATAGCTCGATGAGAGTAAAATGCGATACTGGATACTTGATACTGGATACTGGCTTTGAACATATGGCATCCTGAAGCCTGTCTCCTGGATCATCTCTTTTAAATCGAGAATTGCTGGTTCTTTTCAGAGAGTTGGACTTATCGCGTCTGGATTTCATTTGCGCTCCGCTGATTGACTGAGTTGATTGGTTCTTTCCTGTCCGGCCATTTCCTTTAACGTATCGAATGCGAATTTAGCAACAGCATGATTCCCATGGGGTGTAAGGTGAAATCCATCGAAGAAGAAGAGGTGGTTGTCGGTGAAGCCTCCAGATGTGACATTCTTGAATCCGAACGCGGACGGATTGCTGATGATCTCCTGGAAACGCGTTGCAATATCAAGCTTGATTATGTTCAGACTCGGATTCGCCGTTTTTAGCCTGAGAATTGCGGCATCCATCTCCTTGTTGAAGGCCTTGGATGCGCCGGCCAGCGCCTTGAATCCGGAACCGCCCGCAAGCTTTTGTGATTGTATGCCGGGCAACATGGACGGATCCGGAAGGTTCAGCCAGAGTACGTTTTTTACTCCTGCTGTTGCCAGAGCCTGTATCTGGTCCTCTACGCTCCTTGCAACGCCTGCTGAGATTTCATCTATGGATTTCCATTTCTCCTTGATCTGCTGCCTGTCGTTGTATGCAAGAACAATGTCGTTAAGCCCGATCCAGATCGTATGAAGCGCTTCCGGTCCGGTTTTAACACCTCCGGTGTTGAAGGCGCCGAGATAACGGGTACTGATCTGATCCGTAAGATTATGTGTAAGGAGGGTCTTGTCGGCAGCCGTCCAACCCCATCCCATGTCGGATATGAACTTGGTTGTTGAACCGCTGTATGCATAGATAGTCCCTCCCAGGAAGCTTTTATTGCCAGAGGCCTTAAGCGCCGGAACCTTCAACATCGCAGCCAGCTGCTTGACCCATGGATGCATAGGATATGCGCTTGGATAAGGAATGGTTTCCGGAAGCGCCAGACTGTTCCCGTAGTCGCTGGTGCTGTCGCCAAATGCAACGATCTCCGAAAACTGCTGTGCTTTTATCTGGAAACCCAGGAGGAAACATGAGATGATAAGCAGAGCTGTCCTTGAAAACATAATGCGCTCCATGTCTATTATTGCTTTAGTAATGATAATATATATAATAAAGTGAACGTGTCAAGGGTCGGGATTTATTATAATATGGAAAATTTTGCTTCTGTTCAGAAAAGGACTTTGTATTGACATTGATTTCATCCTTTATCCGTATATCTTACAAGCCCGCGAGGGATTTCTTGTCCGTGATTGATAAATTAATGGAGCGCTGGCGTACTTCGACTGTGCTCAGTACAGGTCTCGCCGGCAATTGATTATGTTTTATACTTGATCACATTAACAGTCAACCTTTAAAGAAAGAAGATAAACATGAATCTCAGGGAACAGAGAGCCCATTTCGAGAAGACAAAAAAGATTTACGAGCGCGCGAAGCTCAAATTCCATGGCGTCGAAGGATACGACGTCTATAACGCATCGATACCTTTCGAATGGAAGGGGAAATCCTATATCTACGGACGCGTCGAACGCCGAAAGGATTGGGCGCGGTCATGGGTGCGCCTGTTCCAGAAGACAGGAAAGGATGTCTGGTCTCTTGTCCCGAACTCGATGATCTACCAGCTCGAAGATCCATATGTGGCAATGATCGGCAAGGAAATTGTCCTTGGCGGAACGCACGTCCGTTATAAGTCAGGAGAAGTTGACACCTATTACGGTTATTTCTACAAGGGCACGGACCTTGACGACCTCTATTACTTCACTACCGGCCCAGACTACATGAAGGATATACGCCTTGTCCAGCTCAGGGACGGACGCATCGGCGTCTTCTCGCGTCCGCGCAACAAGGAGATCATGCGGAAGTTCGGATGCGAATCGCAGATTGGTTTCACGATCATCAAGAAGCTCGAGGATCTTACCGGAGACGTGATCGAGAACGCACCTTACATCCCCGGACTCTTCGACAAGCTTGAATGGGGCGGCTGTAACCAGGCTTATCTGCTGGACAGCGGAAATATCGGCGTCATCGGGCACAAGTGCTACAACGAGGTCAACAACAAAGGCGTCACTATTGCTACTTACATGAATATTGCCTTTGTCTTCGATATCAAAAAACACAGGGCACTTGATGTGAAGATCATAGGAACCCGTCCCTGCTATCCGAAGGGGCCTGCAAAGAAACCAGAGCTTGTCGACTGCGCTTTCACCTCAGGCATAGTCATGCGCAAAGATGGAAAAGCGGATTTATACAGCGGGATAGGCGACGTCGAAGTAGGCAGGATAACAATAGACTATCCGTTCGCCGGACACGGGAAGATAGTGACAAAATAAGGTTTCAGATGAACGCTCTTCTATCAGCCATTTGCCGTGGCGGATTAGCTGAATGGGAATAGTTAAAATTCCAAATTCATTTTTCTCTCACAAAGGCACGGAGTCACAAAGTCGAAGATCCCGGCCCGTAGGCGTCGGGAATTATTTTTCACCACGAAGGGCACGAAGCACACGAAGGATTGTAATTGTTTTCGGAAATGCCTGTTTTTTTTACTTCGCGACCTTCGTGATCTTCGTGGTGTAGTCCTCTTTTTCTTGTTTGAATCCAACATGCTTTTAGGGATGGCGGTTATATAGGAACAGCTCTTGCGAGCTTAATCCGCCTCAGGCGGATTAACTACCAACGAATTCCATTGACTCGGTAATTGGTTTGTAGTTAAGCCATTATTGGCTGTGTGTCTTAATTAAAGAAACACGCAAAAATGCCCCGAGATCTTTTAGACTCGGGGCGCTCCGGTGGAGGGAATGGGATTATTTCATTCGATGTTGGAAGTTCGAAGTTGGATGTTCAATGTTCATTCTATTTGAGAATCTTCTTTACCGCTTTTCTCGCTTCGCAGCTCGTGCACCATTCCTCGTCTTTGGTTGCCTTTTCCAGGATCGGCAGGCTTTCCGGAGATGCGAGCTGGCCAAGCGCCTTGCATGACGCCGCCCTTACGCTGTAGTCGCATTTCTGGTCGGTTGTGTAACGGTGGAGTTTCTCAAGTGCCTTCGGAGATGTTTTTCCAATGTTTCCAAGAGCCAGGCAGGCAGCTTGGATCAGGCGTCCGCGCCGGCGCCAGGCCTCCTTCGTCGCCTCGGTAGTTCCTTTGGGAAATATTACTGAGAAGGGAACATTTGATCCGGCGTGAGCTCCACCTTCGAGCTTCGGCTGAGAGAAGAGGGGAGCCTTGTCCTCATTGTCCAAAACTTGGACCAGTGCGTCGACCGCATTCGGATCTTTCCGGTCACCAAGAGCTATCGCGGCGGCATACCTGACACGCCAGTTGTCGTCAGAGAGGCACGTTAGTATCTTCTTGAATGATGCATCATCTTTTTTTGTCGCGTTTGCCGCGCAGTATTCCATCATGTCGAATGTGGAGTTCATTATTGCCAATCCCTGGTTTTAAATTATCACTTTAATTTGTATTCTTCTTTATCCCGAAGGGATAGGGTAATGAAGCCTGTGGTTTCAACCACAGGTAGATTACGCATTACCCGCCCGTCTTGAAGAGACGGAGTAATCTATCTTACCCCGTCCCTTCAGGACGGAATAACCTCGAACATAATACCTATGGTTGAAACCATAGGCTATATCACCATACGCTTTCAGCGTAAAAATCAACGTTAAAAATCCATCAGCTTGTGTTTGACTTTGAATTCCTGATTGCCGGATTTAACGATGACCATTCCATCGCGGTATTCGGCTTTTTCCACTCCGGGAGCATCCTGTCCGACAAGTATTACCGGTTTCCCGTAGAATCCGCCGCCGCCGTTTCCGTCAGATGCATATTGGCTGTAGCCGGTGTCACAGCATAGGACTATTTCGACTTTCTTCCCAAGCAGTTTATCGGGAATCCTGATTTCCGGTTCCATCAGGTTCATGCGTATTTTATGTTCGCTGACATCGAGCTCCTTGCCGTTCAGCCATACGCGCAGGTTCAGCATCTGTTTTGGAAGGCGCAGCCAGCTTGTTTCCTTTGGAATATTGATCTCACGCTTGAACCACCAGCGTCTGACAACAGGTAGATCCCGCTGGAGATATGGCGGTATCGTCAATGGCACTTCAACAGCATTGGCATCAAACTTGACCTCGGAGATCTCTAACTTACCAGTCGGATCTGGAACTGCCTGCCAGCCTTCACTTACATCCGTATTGATTTTTCTTGTCGCCTCAGGCCAAGCGAGCCAGAGCCAGCGGCATTCCTTGCCTTTCTGCTTGAAGTCAATCATCAGCGATTCACCGTCAAGCCGTTCAGGATAACCTTTTATTGTCTTGCAGGTCTTCTTGTCAGGTCCGATGATCGGAATCAGCGAAAGTCGCACCCCTTCGTTCGTTTCGAGAGTGACTCCTTGCTTCGACTTGATCAAGTTTGGCCTAAAGAAAAATCTGGCAGACACATCATGTTCTTCTGCGAATATCGCAAGATCTTCGATGAGCCAGAAGCGTTCGCAGCATAGACGGGAACGGCGACGGATCATCTTCACATCACTAAGTTTCTCCCGATAAATAGGTGTCACATCGGCCATCACGGACTTTTCCTTTTGGGAGAACTCTATCATTTCCGCCTGACGGTATTCCTTTGAAGCCCGCATGCCCTGCCAGTTGTCGACGAGTATTACGGAATGCGCTCCACCGCATCCGGCTCCGAAATTGAACTTCCTGCTTGTGCCGATGTCCATATAGCTTACTTCGCGCCAGGTGTCGTCGAAGTTGAAGTCAGTGCATTTCTTGTCCACGACGCCATCGATCATGAGAGGGCTTCCATACGCGGAAAGGATGAGCGAGTTCGGATTGACATGCGCGCGTGTCGGATAGACAGGAGTGGATTCGTCCCACATCTGCATCAGGTAGAGCTGTGAATCTTCGGAAACCAGTGCTGCGCCGACTTCAGGCTCGTGCCAGGATGCGAACTTCGCACGTTTCTGTTTCTTCTCGGGCCACCATATCAGGGACCAGATCAGATCGTCATATCCCCAGCCGATCGACTGGTCGTATGACCAGTTTGCCTGGCGTTCCAGTAGTTCGCTGTAGAAGGGATCTTCGCTGCGGCTCGCAGCGAAGGCTATGCATGATCTCATCGGAATGACATATCCGTAATGGTCCCAGGGAAGGAGAAGTCCGTTAGGCATCCATTCGCGTGCTATCATCCGGCATACGCTTTCGGCGCTACCACCATGCGGAGGAAGAGATTTGCAGAACCAGTCGCCAGATTCTGTCCGCTCAAGAAGCTCAACTATGAACGGTATCGAAGGTCCGACGACATAGTCCATGTATGTACTGCCTTCGCCTGAATATCCTGAAGTCGGAATTCCACCTATGAGTGACGGTAGCCTGCGGATGCCATCGTCATACATGCGTTTCGCCATCGCAGTTTCATTGAAAAGGTGTCCGAGCAGGGCGTTGCTGAAGCAGAGCGACATCGTCTGGTTGTCGACGCATTCCGGTTCGGGCTTGGTGCGCATGCCATAGAAGAAGTTTATGTATTGGAACGTGAGGAGTTCCTCCTTTATCTTTTTCTCCTCGGCGGCATCCCATGCACCCATTTCGCACAGCCAATGGAAATACAATGACCAGCGTGCATGAGGGAACGCGAAGCACCAGAAATGGAACTGGAGTCCCATCCCGAACGTCTGAGGATCAAGCGTCTTGAGATAGCCGCGTATGGACTCCTTCGCGTTTTCAATGTCCTTCTTCTCTCCGGTCACCAGTGCGGTGAATGGCGTGAACCATGGAAAGTTCTCCGGTGCGTTGCGCGAACGGCGCATGACCGAATCCCGCACACGTCCCATCAAAGACCCATCGCGTTTCGCACGGGATAGCTTTTCCCGCAAGGCATCCAGATCGTCGATGTAAAACGGCTTCTGCATTTGTCTCCTATAAAGTAGGTACGCCCTTCAGGGTGTACCATTCTTGAATTCATGGGACAGCCTAAAGGCCGTCCCTACTTACTCGAAACTGATCTCGCTCCAGGTGTCCGGGAAAAGCCAGCTTTCCTGCGGTTCGTCGTTCACCAGGTTCGTATGCTTGTTCGACCAGTACGTGCGCGCCGTGTTGATCATGCCGTTCGCGTCCGATGAGATGAATCCGACATCGCCGCGGATCTTCATTCCGGGTTTCGGTTCAAGACCGATCGCCTTCAGGGGCAGTGCGGCTTCCACCACGTATCTGTTCCCTTCCGCCTTGACCTTCACGTTTGCATCGGCAATCGCCTCGACACGGTCGAAGACCTTTGTCCCTACCGGTGAGGTATAGCTCTTCTTCGCTTCAGCCGGAGCCTTCTTGTCAACTGGAGCCATCAGCACTGCAATGGGTTTTCCTGAGAGCTGTGCAAATACCACGCGGATATCTCCGGCTTCAGGCTGTGCATGTTTCTTCGCGCCGGCCCTTACATCCAGCTGCAGGTCGACGGAATCTCCGGTCTTGAAGAGGCGCGCAATATCCTTGCCTTCATTCTTCCATGGAGTGCTGTCGTTCACCTCATAGCTGATATAAAGGTTGTTCGCATCATATGCCATCTTGACTTTCGCCCTGTCCGGCAGTCCTTCCCTGGTGACATCAATAGCCGGAATGTCATTCCAGTCTTTGAGCGCGCCATCGAGATTCGGAGCCTTAGGCATCGGCTTGATGACGTAGGTTTTTGCTTCATCCTTCTTTGCAGTCCGGGCTATATTCTCCTGATCTGCCTTTACTATGGTCTGCATGTCGACGGAAATTTCAGTTCCGGCAAACCGCCTTATGGAATCAAGTCCGTTGATCTGCAGGATCATGGCTGCCTGGCGCGGCCATCCGGTTGTGAGGCGTATCTTGCCGTCGGACTGTTTCCCGAACCAGCCGTTGAACGGTTCGCCGCCTTCCGTGAAATTGTCCAGAGGCATTCCTTTGAGCATGCTTTCCTTGTCGGGAAGCGTGTCGCAGGGCAGGCGTCCATCCTGGAATATTGCTCCGACATAGAGACCGTCGGTGGTGAATATGAAATCCTGTCCGAGGTTTCCACGCATGAGGAAGACGTTTCCAGCCTGCTCTCCGGCATTGGCAACGCCGCATATCTTGAGCGGTCCGATCACAAGCCCAGGCTTGGGCATCGTTGCATTGTGCGAACCATGTACGCCTGGATAAGGATTCGGATATGACCATTCAATTTTATTTTTGGCGAGATCAATTCCAAGCATTCCCGAGGTCGGGCCGGCATATCCCTTGAAGCTCAGGCAGAGCAGGCGGTTTTCCTCGGGAACCGGCACAAGATCTCCGTTTTCAACTATTGGAAGTTTTACAAACGCCTTGGAAGCATATACCGGTGCTCCATCGGCTTTGATCTCCACAGGCTTTATTGCTGTCAGACCGTCGATATAAATTGTCAGGATTTTTGTATCAATTCTTCCGCCCCAGCCGTTGCTCAAGCGGAACGCTTCCTGACCGCGTTTCTTTTCATCCCCCGGTTTCACCGCTGGAAGAACTTCGCATTCGGAACGCTGGATTTTGCCGTCTCCGTTGCCGTCGTTCCATATGATCGTGTCGAACGCGTTGAGCCCGGACAGTTCGCCGGCGGGTTGTTTCACCACCTGTCCGCCGTGGGACAGATCACCAAGAGCCTGCCCAGCCAGGCAAATAGCCGATACAGGCTGCCATCCCTTTTCTGTTTCCATGAAGAGGACGTGTCCGACACTTTCATTGCCGGAATCATGCAGATAAAGATATTCGCGGTCCTTGCCTGCGATGTTCGCAGTGAAACGCTGAGGGCCGACATGTGAACCTGTGGATACCGTAAAGCATTCTCCCTTTTCCCCGTCGGGAACCCATAGTATCTGTTTCAATTTCCATGTGCCGGTCTGCTTGTCGAGTTTGAATTCGAGAGGTCCGCAATATCCAAGCGTCGGATCCTGATCATGCAGGAAACAGCCTGTTCCGGCATATCCGGTGTTCCCGAGATAGTCGCGGATCAATTTCCCATCTTCTTGCCCTGAGCCTGTCGAAGGGTGCCTCCATACGGAAACGCGGCGCGGATAGTTCCAGCTTTCAACCACCCATATCTGTCCTTTCGCGTCAACCGCTATCGAGCTCATCCTCAACATCGCCTGTTCGTCGAACGGACCACGGATCGCGCGTCCGCCTTTATTTCCGCAAGTGTAGACAGCTTTGCCATCAGGAGAAAACGCCTTCACCTGGCTGTCAGGACCCACATCGGCGATCAGGATGTTGCCTTCATTGTCGACAGCGAGTCCGGATATCTTGCCGATTCCTGCTGTTGCGATCGGTGCTGTTGCTCCCGAGGCCGTATCTATAGCGCAAATTTTCCCGTCGACGATCCCATAGAGTTTTCCATCGCGGGAGAAAGCGAGATCACCGGGATTTGCTGCATCGAATTTCTTCAGTACCGCTGCAGAAGCAGCATCAAGAATGAATATCTTTCCTGAATCAAGTGCGATCGCCAGCTTGCCGCCCTGAGCCGAAATGCCGGTAAGTTTTCCGGGATTTTCCTCACCAAGAATTTCCTTCAAAGTCAGATCGTATGTGCGTTCCTTGCCGTCCTTGACAAATGCCGCTGTCTTTCCGGTCTTCAGGTCATATCGGCAGATAGTCTCTTTCGTGTACCAGTGAGTAACATAGGCGTATACGTACTTGTCGTCGCCGGCAAGTTTGCGGGTCCCGCGGCGGTCACCCCATTTTTTCTGTCCGGCGGGATCGATTCCAATCACACCGCTTCCGCCTTCGGGAACTTCGAAGCTGACCATTGTCCAGTCGCCTCCAGCAGCCACTCCGACAGGAGCGCTATGGTCGGAGCCCCAGGCTCCTCTTCCATCCTTCGTGTCCCATGGCGGAGTACCGGGATTGTAGAAACACATCTCGTATTCGGCGGAAATGCCCTTCTGTGTCAGGCCGCGCACCTTGAATGTTCCCGGTTCAATAAGTTTACCAAAATCATTGAGGCAGTCCCAGTTCACCTCTACAGTCTGCATGCCGTCCTTGTCCGCACCTTTCACAGCATAATCGGCGGGATCGCGGTCTGCCGCAAGAGTACGGATGCGTTTCCCTTCCTTGTCCTCGATCACAAGCGTGAAACGAGAGACATCCTTTGGAATGTTGGCGCGAACAGGAACTGTTCCTGCGATCTTGTCAGTTTCGACGACATATTCGCGCAGAGGGATATTTCCCTTTTCGGATAGCGTGATGTTACCCCATGAATTTACGGCCGACCAGTAGAATTCACGCGATGTCTTTCCCGGCTGCATGTTGTCGGCATAACGGTGTACCGGCCATGTGCGCCCGGTCTGATCGCCCCAGAGGAATTCACAGCCCATGCGCAGGACGTTGCCAGCCTTTATTTCCGGAACTGTACGGTACAATAAATTCCATGGTATGCGTATCTCCTGCGAAAAACCTTTACCGTCGGCGTCCATCCTGTATGCCATCTGCGCGCCTTCACCGAGTTCGGCTGAACCTTCAGGGCTTACAAGCATCTTTACGTCGACGCCGTTCCTCTCGCTCTTGTCGTCCTTCCAATATGCGAAATGCATGACAGACTGTTTCTTGGTCGAGAACTGCCAGACAGTGATCCAAAGGTTGCGGTCGGAGTGGATGCGCATCTGCCAGGAGTCGGCCTTCCATCCTTCGTCGGGATTTATCGCAGGATCGATGGTGCTGTTCATCGGCATCGGATCCTTCCATTTCGCTGCAAGATAGAGGTAGTCCTTGTCCCACATCGCAGCAGCCTCGACGGAGTAGCGGCTGCGCATGCTGTACTCGGCGAACACGCTGATGCGTCCCGACCAGTCCCATTCAGAAAGATCGCCGTCGACCGTAATCTTTCCCGCCTGCCCTGAGCCCGTCGAATGGGGCGCAGGCACGGCGATCATCCCTTCGTTCTGGCTTTGTTTGCCGATGGTGTTCTCTCCTGCGCATGCTGCGAAGTTCGCAGCGAAGATGCCGGCGGTCATGGCGATCAACAAGACTCTCATGCAGTTCTTCATTTGACTATTTCCTCCATTGATATTTTTAAAAACATGAAAAATGTCGGGCTAAAGCCCAACTTACTTATTTTTGTCGTCTGAACTTGAAATCACCTTCGCGGCGATCTCGGCCATTTTCTTGTAACCGCTGTCGCTCGGATGAATCCAGTCGCTCTGGTATTCCTTCTTCATCCTGGTCGGCGCAGCCGGATCGAAGAGGGCCATGTCAAAGTCGATCACCTTGTCGGCTCCGCTTGAGGAACGTATCCAGTTGTTGATCTCCTGGCGCAGCTTTTCAAGCTCAGGTTTTTCATCGAACTTCTTGTAGCCGCCGGCTGGAAGAATGGTTCCGACATAGACCTTCAGATTCTGCTTCTTCAAACCCTCGACAACGGGTTTCAGCTTTGCCGTATAGTCCTTGAGCTCCTTGACTGAACCTGAAATGATGTCATTTATCCCCATGAGGAAGACAACGGTGTCAACGCCTTTCAAAGACTGTATGATGCCTGGGGCTCCGCCAGCCCACTTGATCAGGTCGCCGTTGACCCCGAGATTGAGGACAGGACGATCAAGAAGCTTGGAAAGCTGGTCGGGATAACGCTGACAGCTGTTGGGAGTTGAGCCAAATCCATGTGTTATCGAATCGCCATAGCATACGATTACAGGGCGTTTGTCTGCCGTGAAAACATCAATCCTCGTTAAAATGCCGATCCTGGATTTGAGCTCCCCGGAAAATTTCTCCTTGTCATCGTTGCCTTTTGTATCGCATGTCCCGAAGTCGACATCATAGGCATAGGGCATTTTTTCGGAAAGATATGAGTCCTGTACGTACCAGGTCCCTTTCTTGATTGGAACTTCCACAGGATCTGACCAAATTTTTGTTCCTGTAGTGAAAGATACGGTCGGCTCATCATTGAAAAGAATCTGATATCGGGGACCTGTCACCTTGCCATAGTCGTCGGCTCCGCGGACGAGGAACATGCGTTCGAGCTTGACATCCGTGTCGTGGCATCCGGTTACCTCGACCTTGACACTTGTCCCGTCGAATGGCATCGGAGTCCTGGAACGTATGACAGATCCGGGGCCCTTGAGCCATTTGTCCTGGAAGGCGCCGCAGAATCCGCGCTTCACGAATGCAGTCTTCCATTGTCCTTCTGCAGGTTCTTCGGCAGACACTGCACAGATGCCCGAAAGCGATACCGCAGCAAGTAATAATAATTTACGAATCGAATGGCTGTTATGTTTTTTCAATATAATCCTCAGTATGTCGGGTTTTGCTTTTAAGTAACTCGGGCTTTCCAGCCCGAGATTTAAATTATTCTCGGACAAGAATGTCCGAGTTACTTTATAAAATTCAAACCTTCATCATCTCAATCCGTACTTTTCCGGGATTGCACTCTCGTTCCTCGAAAATAAGAAGCTCGTTCACTTCGTGTAGCCAGGCCTTTGGAACGTGGTAATACCTCTGGGTCGGCTCTCCTGAAGGACCGAGGGACAGGCCTTCACGTTTCATGTCCTGCCAGGCCTCGTCGGCTCCGTAACCGTTTGCTTCAATAAGCCAGTACCGACCGAGTGCATGTCCATTGATGAAGAGCATCCCTTTGCCCAATCCTTCTGCATCGAGACGGAAATCAGCCTTCGATCCCAGGATCTGTTTTGTAATTGATACCTTTGCCCGATACCAGGCGCAGGGTTCATTCCGAACTTGCGACGCCTTGCGCCATTTCACTGATTCCTTAAATACCGTAAGATTCAATTTTTCTCCTGCAAGAAAAGGTCTCATCTCCCATTTTCCGACAGGACGTCCGTCGCAGACAACTTTTCCCCATATGCCCTTGCACTCGGTATTCATCGAAGCACCAAGCATCCAGTCGCCCTTGACCATGCCGATCGCAGAAGACAGGATGTCGAGGCGGTGATGTCCTTTAGTTGAACGGAACGTGAACGACTGTGAATATTTCCCTTCCGACGACTCAAGCATGTTCACTTTTTCTCCAGCGGATTTACTAGCTTTTGAAATAGACGTCGGGCCGCGGTTCTCAAGGAAGGGAGCTTGCGAATATCCCGCCGGCCTGCCGTCGATAAAGACAGACATCACATCTGCGCAATGAGTAAGTTCCAGGACGTGTTCGCCAGTCCTTTCCAGTTTTATTTCAGAGCTGTACCAGCAGTAGTCGCTCTTGTCATGGGTGAGGGAAAGCTGTTCGAGCGGTCCCGGAGACGAGATTGCATCGTCCATCCTTTCACATGGGCGAGGTTCGGCCCAGGACTGCCAGTCCGAAGGAGCTGGGAGGGATTTCCATTTTGAAGGACGATGAGAAGAGAGGATCACTGAATAATAATCTTCCGTATCAAAGAGAACAGAGCCTTTCTCATCTTTTACGGTTGCCTGGAAAGGCGATTTGCGGCAAGTAATGGTAATTGACCTGTCGGCTTTGCTCCATGTTGAAGTGATGTCTCCTTCGGCATAACTGCGGACTTCGCAATTTCCGTCGAGGATGATTCCGGCGTTTTCTACTAGCACACGATGCAGCCGGGCAAGATAACGGCCTTTGAGGGCAGGGGAGCCATGTTCGTCGAGGAGTGCATCGAAGTCATAGCTGGTGGTCTGCAGGTACATGCTTGTCCGTCCGAAATTCGTACCGCCATGGAACATGTAGTAGTTGAATCCCGATCCGCCGTTGGCGATGAATGACAGGATATGGCTGGCTATGTTGCGGGGATCACGGTAATGCCGCTGGAATCCCCATGTGTCGTACCATGAAGGCCAGAGTTCGGTCCAGATTATAGGCATCCCCGGATGCGCCTTGCGGAACTGCTGCATCCTTTCCTCTGAAATGGAAAATCCGTTTACCGTTTCAATCGCCCCTTCGGCTCCGCCTTCGCACATTATTATCGGGACATCGACCCCGAGTTTTTTTGCCAGCTCACCCATCCATGCGATGTAGCGCTGTCCGTCATCGCCATATCGTTTTGCGACATTCGCATATTCGTTTTCGACTTGGACGAGAATGATGGTGCTTCCATTGCCGGCGAGGTATGGACGGAACTCGGAGACAAGATGTGAAAAATATTTTTCAACCCGGCGCATATACGGCTCATTCCATGTGCGGATTTCGATGCCAGGCTCATCGCGGAGATAAGGCGGATATCCGCCATAGTTCCATTCGGCGCAGCAATATGGGCCGGCGCGCAGGATCACGTCAAGATCCCTTTCCGCGCAGAGGGAAAGGAAATGTCCGAGGTCGCGGTCTCCGGAGAAGTCATAGACGTCCCGTTCCGGCTCATGCCAGTTCCAGAAGACGTAGGATGCAATGCAGTTCAGCCCGAGATCCTTTGCATTGTCAAGAAGGACAGGCCACAATTCCCTCGGCGATCGTGCATAATGTATTTCCCCGCTGACGAGCAGTTTCCGCTGCCCGTCGACTTTAAACGCGCGTTCGTCAAAAGTAATATTTCTCGATCTTGATGGCATGAGATCCTTTCAAGATATCAACGTCGAACACTCAACATCGAACATCCTCCGTAGCCAAGGCTATGGAGGACAGGTCCAGCTTCAGATGAATTTCAATTTTAATTCGAAGTTCGAAGTTCAAAGTTGGATGTTGGACGTTCATTTAGTTTTAAACTCCCACTCGCCCCAGAGATTCGGGCTTAGCATGGCCTCACTCGGGATATCCGCGGTTATTCCAGTGGCCTTGTTGGACCAATATACCCGCTGGAGAGTCTGGAATCCGTCGCCGCGCAGCACCCCGATATCAGCCTTGAGTCGCTTCATTCCAACAGGATTCAAACCAAGAACTTTGAGTGGGATGGAAACTTCGAAGTCTCCTTCAACTCCCGCCAGCTGCACCTGGTCGCTCACATCCTCGACCTTGTCGATATAAGTCGTGCGCCATGGCGAAGAGAACGGTACACGGTCCTTTTCAGCAGTGCCGGGCACGACAGCGCGATACAATACTGCAACCGGCTTGTCCTTTACCTTTGCGACCAGAAGACGCAGGTCTCCGGCAACCGGATCAGTTCTTTTAGGATTGGCAGAGGGATTGGTTGCGATCATCAGATCAAGAGCGCCGCCTGTCTTGAATATCAGATTTATCTTCTCGCCTGAATTCCGCAGTATATCCTTGTCGGCTGTACGGTATGCCAGATAGAGCCTGTCTCCCGAGATCATTGCCGCCGCCTGTACATCGTAGGGCTTGCTGTTGCTGTTGAAGTTTGCGGCCGTCCCGCGCTTGTCGACGGACGCCCAGTCGCTGTCCTTCCATTCATCAAGCTTGCCATCTACAACCGGAGCAGTCTTCGGGATTGCAACAAGCAGGTTCTTTCTGCCCTGTGCGGCCTGCCGCGCGATTTCCTGTACGGCAAAATATTCCTGCGCCTTCTTGAGATCGGCCTCGGTCACCTTGACTTCGGAATCTGGAAGACGCTGTATGGTCTCCAGTCCGTCGACTCGGACAAGGCTTGTCCGTCCGCCGTCGACGATATAGACTTTGCCATCCTTGGTCTGCGTGATGGAAGGCCAGAAATTTTCGTCGTGCGGAGATACGTCGTTCAATTTCATTCCACGCTGTGCAACAGGCATCGACCAGGATGTCCCCACCCTTACATCCTTGAACAGGGAGGCGACGAACAATCCGTCGACGGACATGAGGTACATCGGCCCCATGTTGCCGTTCACGCACCATAGAGGGCCGGCATCGCTGTTCAACGGCTTGATCAAATCACCGAGTAGACGGGTAGTGCCGATTAGCATTCCCGGCCTGTCGGGAACCTGCGCCTCATGGGACGGATGCAGACCAGGCCAGGGATCCGGATATGACCACTTGGCTTCGCCCTTATAGACGCCCGCAACTGATAATTGCGAGTATGGTTTAGGTACTGCGGTCAGAACTGTCCATCCGTCCGGACTTGCAATTGCCTGATCTCCGCCTGAACTTGCCGGTCCCTGGACATCGGTCGCCAGGACTTCTCCCGCATCGAAATCATAGAGTGGTGTGCCACCAGGAGAGAATTTCGCAGCCTTGAAAAGAGTTGTCTTGCCGTCAATCCTCGACACCAGCGCAGAGAGGTCGGGCATTATCGTGACACCGCCCGGGGAAGCCTTTTTAATCTTTACTTCCTCTGGCTGTGGCTGGCCGTCGTCGTTCTTGTCCGTCCATATGCAGAATGACTGGTTCTTCCAGTAGTCGCCCTTGAGATCAAGCCCTTCGGGCAGGATTTTCTTGAACGGTTCGCTCTTCAGCAGTCCCCAGTCGTTTGCACGCCCGACGGCCGCAGTCATTTTCGCAAGACCGTCCTTTTCGATCCATACCATGACAATTCCGGCGCCATTCGTCGGATTGCTGTCATGGCAGTTGGTGAAGTATTTTTTTCCGTTGGCATATACCGGATGCTGCGGTGCACCGCCACAGCCATATCCGTCAGGCAGCAGGCTTGTTCCGGCTTCAGGCCGCCAGTACACTTTCGTCAGCTTGTTTGTTCCCTTATCCCAGTCCAGCTTGAACTCCATCCCTTTATAATAGAAGAGAGTCTTGTCCTGGGGATCGAGCATCCCGCCGCCGCCGTATTCGGCCGGTCCGTAGAACGCATTTACAAAGACTCCGTCAAACTGCCATACGCTGACGCGTTTGGGGTATTCGTCCTGTTCGGTGACCCATAGACGGCCCTTGTTGTCGATGGTGAGTCCTGCAGGATTGTTCATGTGCATCGGATCATACGGACCCGCTTTTGGAAGTCCGGCTTTTCCAATGCTGCGCATCTGCTTGCCTGCAGCAGTGAAAATTTTAATCTGATGGCTGGTTCCCCTGTCGGAGATGAACATGGTGTCAGCATCGTCTACGGTCAGCTGCACAGGCTGATCCAATCCTTTGGCAACTAGGATTTCAGGTTTCGCCATTTCCTTCGGCGGAGGATTGTTCATCGCATAGCGAAGGACTTTCTTCTCGGAAATCACAAGGAGATTGCCCTTTGTGTCAAAGGTAATTCCTAGCGGCTCGGTAATAGCTGCTTCACCGATCTGCTTGCCGGTTGCGACATCGACGAAGATCAGCTTATTGCTTTTTGACAGACTGCACACAAGCATACCGTCACGCGCGGCCAGTCCTGCCATCTCGTATTTGTTCCCGTCCTCCTTCTTGCCGATCTTGAAGACGGATTTCTCGCCGTTGCGTGTCATTGCAGTAAGCCTGAGTTCGCCTTCGAAGTTGGAGCCGACGAAAAGAACTGTGTTCGTGTCGGCTTTTGCGCCTGAATCGAGTGCAAGGAACTGCGCGCCGGTCCAGTGGCCGCCGATCCAGTTGATTCCGCCGACCTTCTTGCCGTCGAGATCTACCCAGGCAAGCCCGTGCGTGCCTTCTGACACATGGCTTCCAATATATATTAGATCCTTATCGTACTGGTTCCTGTTTGCCGGGACGAACAATGTGCAGCATGGAGGAGTGTGGTTGCTGAGCCAGGCTCCGGTGTTGTCCGCGGTGTTCCATGCAGGATTTCCGGCAGTGTAGACTGGGAACTCGTAGAACAGATCAATCGACTTGTAGCTGAGTCCTCTGACCTTGTATGTGCCAGGCGCGACAAATACTCCGGGCACATGATACAGTCCATGACGTGCCGCTTCCGGATCACGGCCGACATCGTCCATTCCATCCCACCAGGCGATATTGTCGCCGGCGGGGAATGGAGTTTCACTCACCAGATTGCGGATGCGTTTTCCGTTGGCGTCCTCGATGACGATGGTCGCATATCCGGCTTCCTTGAGCTTGAAGTTCACCGGTATCGGGGGATGCACGGTCTCTGTCACAATCTTTTTCGGTAGTGCGATGGACAGAGGATCTGCTCCGAGCGGACGCAATACGAACATGTCATCAACCCATACGCGGAGTCCTTTCTTTGTGTTTCCAGTGATATGAGGATGGCTTTCCGGGGCGACTTTTGTCATGCGGATACGGATAGCCTTCGTAGTGACAGTTGTGCCGAAGTCCATCATCTGCACTGGCAGCTGTAGCGGATACCAGCTTTGAAGATCGCTGAATGCCTTGACAAGTTTCCAGTCTGTATCAACTGCTTCCGCAGGATTCTTGTCTTTCGGGCCTGCAAAGGTCTGTACTTCAGCAGCGCCGAAACCGCCGAACACTGCCGCAAGACCGGAGATAGTGACGGGTTCCTGCCAGATGAACATCAGCCATGGGGCTTGTTCAGCGACGGGTTTTGGAGGATTTGTTTCGTTCCAGTTGTCCCATTCGCCCCAGCAGTTGTTCCATTCGTTTGCAATTACACCGACCTTGTTTTCATTCACGGAAGCCATGATCCTGGCCTGCGGTGCGAGATTCGCAAAACGTCCGGAGAACAGACAGACACCGCCAAGGCTTCCAGCATATGATCGGTCTGTCGCTTTTGGCTCATGGGTGAAGCGGATGGCGCGGGTCTGCGTGTTCGGAGGGAGGATCCACAGCAGGAATCCTTGTCCTTCCTTGAGGATCTTGTCGCCAGCGATCCGTTCTGCTGGCAGCCACTGCGAATCGTCTGCGATGTCGCCGGGATATGCTGCGTCCGGTTTGAGAACGCCTACGCGGCAGTTCCCTGCAGTCATCACCGTGCCAACCTGTATTGCCTTTGTGAATCCAATTCGGAGATGGCGGGGGCCAAGTGTCTTTCCATCGGCGAAAGAGGAGACGCCATTCCATTCGGGGCGCGAGTTGCGGGTCCAGATCACTCGGGCAGGCTCTGCCTCCTTGCCTTCCATAAGCACCTTGTCTTCCTTGCCGTCCAGCCATTGCGTAAACGCAGATCTGTCAAGATCCTCGCGGGTGACAGGCGAATCGAACAACGAAGCAGGCTTTGCATCCTGTCCAGGAAGGGAATTGCAGAAGATAAGGGCGGATAATGCTACAGTAATTTTCAAGAAGGCCGGAATCCGTTTCATGAACGCTCCCCCGATATTAATGTTATCGTAATTAATATTTATAAAGATAACATTATCTTTGGCGGTTTATTTTCAAGACTGAAAGCAAATATTTTACTGTTTTCAGGGAAGGCAGGGGGAAGTTTCAATATTCAACGGACGGTTGCTCCAAGCAAGGAAATAAATAGGCAAAAGAACACGATTCTGCCTCGCCGACCTTGATTACTTATCCATATGGACTTATGATACTTAATGGTATTTTATAGTATAATGCGACTGTTTCAAAAACGAACTCGGAGATTCTTCAATGGCTGAAAATAACGAACTCGAAAAAACCCTTTGGTCGGCAGCGGACAAGATGCGCTCCAACATGGATGCAGCGGAATACAAGCACGTTGTCCTGGGCCTGATCTTTCTCAAATACATTTCTGACGCATTCAATGATATGCACGCAAAACTTAAAGATGGCAAAGGGGAATTTGAAGGAGCAAATCCCGAAGATCCCGATGAATACCATGCATACAACGTCTTCTTTGTTCCGGAAAAAGCACGCTGGGACTATCTGCAGGACCGCGCAAAACAACCGGAAATCGGAAATTACATTGACGACTCGATGGACGCCATCGAGAAGATCAATCCATCATTGAAAGGCGTGCTCCCTAAAATCTATGCCGATCCTGAACTGAACAAGCAGCGCCTAGGCGAACTGATAGACCTGATTGGAACCATCGGCTTCAGTCAGGACGGACATACGTCCAAAGACTTGCTCGGTAGAGTCTACGAATATTTCCTCGGACAGTTCGCCGACGCGGAAGGCAAGAAAGGCGGTCAATTTTACACGCCTGAAAGCATAGTCAAGCTGCTGGTGGAAATGCTTGAACCTTACAATGGACGCGTGTATGACGGCTGTTGCGGTAGCGGCGGGATGTTCGTGCAGAGCGAAAAATTTGTGCTTAATCATCAAGGCAATATCAAGGATCTGTCCATCTACGGGCAGGAATCCAATCCCACCACACTGCGCCTTGCCAGGATGAACCTTGCCATTCGAGGCATTGACGCCAAACTGGAACTGGGCGACACATTCCTGCACGACAGGCATCCCGACTTGAAAGCGGACTTCATCATGGCAAACCCACCGTTCAACATCAGTGATTGGAACGGTGAGCAACTGCGCGGCGATAACCGCTGGAAATACGGTGTGCCGCCAACAGGCAATGCCAATTATGCCTGGCTCCAGCATTTCGCACACAAGCTCAAACCTAATGGATCTGCTGGAATCGTTCTTGCCAATGGCAGTATGAATTCCAATTCCGGAGGTGAAGGTGACATCCGAAAGAACATGATAGAGGAAGGTTTGATTGACTGCATGGTGGCTTTGCCTTCGCAACTGTTTTATAACACCATGATTCCTGCCTGTCTGTGGTTTCTGTCACGCAACAGGACAAATGGGAAATTTCGTAACCGCGCCAATGAAATTCTTTTTATTGATACCCGCAAGCTAGGCGAGATGACCAATCGCCGAAATCGGAAATTGACAGACGCTGAGATTGCCCTTGTTGCCAGCACATATCACGCCTGGCGAAATAAAGACGGTAAATACAAAGACAAGCTGGGATTCTGCAAGTCAGCAACACTGGAAGAAGTTAAGAATAATAGTTATGTGCTGATGCCGGGGCGATATGTGGGGACGGAAGAAATAGAAGACGACGGGATTCCTTTTGAAGATAAAATGAACGCGTTGACGACAAAGCTCGCTGAACAGTTTGCAAAGAGTTCGGAGTTAGAAAAGGCTATTCGAAAGAACCTTAAAGGAATCGGTTATGAATTCTAAGGGACAAGTGGACAGCTCATCTTCGAAAATACGTGTGCTGAATCAGGATTGGGAATATCTTTACAATCCCAATTTTAATCCCGTCGAATTCGACGGGATTAAAATGCAAGCCGGGTTAAACACTAATAAGTTCGCAATTCACCAGATGACTATCTTGGTCAACAGCCTGTTGGCCAAATTGCACAATCACCGGTTTTGCAAATCACTCAATCCATACCGACGGTGGAAGAGATTGAAGCCGAGCTTGGAGGAGATTTGAAATGAGTTCTAAGGAGTGGACATCTTTTAAAATAGAAGACTTGGGTCGTGTAGTTACGGGAAAAACGCCTCCCACTCAAAATTCTGACAATTTTGGCAATAAATATCCATTTATTACTCCAAGGGACATGTCTGGGCAAAAGAGAATCATAAAAACTGAACGCTATCTTTCTGAGGAAGGAAAGAAGACTGTAAAGAATTGCTTATTACCCAAGGATGCAATCTGTGTTTCTTGTATTGGCTCTGATATGGGCAAAGTAGTATTGACAACTCAAGACAGTGTTACCAACCAGCAACTAAATTCAATTATCTGTAAACAGGAATTTAATCCTGACTTCGTATATTACTCTATCATAAATATTTCTGATACGCTGCGCAATGTTGCTCATCATAGTACGGCAGTTCCAATTTTAAACAAATCTGATTTTTCTAATTTTGAAATACTATCCCCAGCCATCTCCACTCAAAATAAAATAGCATCCATTCTTTCCGCCCTCGACGACAAACTCGAACTCAACCGCCAGACCAACGCCACTCTCGAAGCCATTGCGCAGACGATTTTCAAGGAGTGGTTTGTGGATTTCAAGTTCCCCGGAGCAACAGGTGAAATGCAGGAGAGCGAACTGGGGATGATTCCGAAGGGATGGACGGCTCTGCCAATATATGAAACTGCAGAATTTATTAATGGCGCTGCATACAAGGAAACTGATTTTACTCCGGATAATTCAGGCCTTCCAGTAATTAAAATAGCTGAGTTAAAATATGGCATTACAAGTCAAACGCGTTTTTCTAAAACAATAAAAAACGAAAACTCTAGAATTGATAACGGAGATATCCTTTTCTCCTGGTCTGGTAGCCCTGACACATCAATTGATGTGTTTGTCTGGGCGGGTGATGCGGGAATATTAAACCAGCATATTTTCAGAGTTGTAAACGGCGATACTGATAAGAAATATTACGAGTGCTATTTGTTGAAATATTTAAAACCCATCTTCATTGAAATAGCAAGGGATAAACAAACAACTGGCCTTGGGCATGTAACTGCGCAGGACATGAGAAGAATAAAAATTGCATATCCCGATAAAAAGTCTATTGGAATGTTTGCCGAGAAAATAGGGCCAATTTTCGAGAAGTCATTAAACAATTCCCTGCAAACTGCGACTCTTGTGCGACTTCGCGACTCTTTGCTCCCCAAATTAATGAACGGTGAAATCGAAGCATGAGCGAAGAAAAGAAAATTGATTTCATAGACAACCCTGACTTCAACCGTTGGATTGAAGAGAATTATAAAGTTGAAATCGAGGAATATGAATATCAATCAAGCGACGTGCTATATAAAATCAATTATGATGACTATCTGGATGCGCTTAAGCGATACAATGCCGACCCCAAAATTGAGCTCACAAGAATTGAAGACAATTTTCCGTCCCCTATCGCTTATTATTTCTCCCAGGCAAACAACAATTATCAAAATGACCATCATCGTCTTGATCTGTTAAAATCCTGCTGGGAGTCTATTGTGTTTTTCCTGTATGGATTGGTTGTTGCCGAAGCTCGTCACAGGAAGATACCGCTTAACAGTCTCGGCAATAGATGGGATAAATATTGGAGCGACAAGATTTTCGACAAGCTAACAATCATAGAAAACATTATTGATTACACTACGAAAAATGGATTAAAATTTGATTGTTCCGTTTTGGTGCCGGTTGCTACATTGAGCAAAATAAAATCTCTTAATCAAGAAAGAAATGGTTTTGAACATTCCGCTGCAAGAACATCAGCTCAACAAATGGATTTATATAAGACCTTATGTCCTCTTCTTGAAAACGTTCTTAAAGAACTTATAAATCTTGAAAAGGTAACTGTCCTCCGTTATTACTCTTCTGAAATACCACTTGTTCCTCGTTGCGAGATTTTTAACGGAAGTTCTCTTGAAGGTCATAAGGACAATATAATTCTCAAAAAGGACAATTACATCGAGATACTCGACCATTTCAACGCAAGCTCAATATTTGCAAAAATAGGCGATGAAGTTTTCTGCTTGTCCCCATTTATCCATTTTTCGCAGGAACTGCACGAAACCAATGCGACACTTTGTTTTTTTAAGAAAGAAAAGTCAGGCAAGTATCTCTTTGAGGTTGTAAGTAAAGCAAAAGATATTGAGTTCGATAAAAGCAATTTTTCTTTAATTGAAAACAAACTTAAAGCTTTGGTGGTGCCATGAAAAACTCAGTTAGTTCCATTTTGGAACATACTGTCGATGATGGCATAAGCTTTTTAATTTTGAGGATATATAATGAGCGATAAATTCTTGCAAATAAGAAACAGCACGGCTGAATTCCTGGTTTTCACTTCCCAGGCCGGAAAAAACACCATAGAGGTGCGGGTGGAGGATGAAACTGTCTGGCTTACCCAGAAGATCATCGCCACTCTGTTTGAGGTTTCAATCCCAACTATCAATGAGCATCTGAACAATATCTACAGCCAAGGTGAATTGACACGGGAAGCAACTATTCGGAATTTCCGAATAGTTCAAATGGAGGGGGCGCGACAAGTCAACCGTAACGTTGACTACTACAATCTGGACGTCATCATTTCTGTCGGTTACCGTGTGAATTCCCTACGGGCCACCCAATTCCGCCAGTGGGCGACCGGGGTACTGCGCAATTTTGCCATACGCGGTTATGTACTTGACAACGAACGGCTCAAGAACGGGTCTTTTCTCAGCAAGGAGTATTACGAAAACCTCCTTGCCGAAATCAGGGAAATCAGGGCAAGCGAAAGAAGATTCTACCAGAAAATTGCCGACATATACTCAACAGCAATGGATTACAACAAGGACGCAGAGATTACAAAGGTGTTCTTCGCCACGGTTCAAAACAAGCTGCATTTTGCCATCCACGGCCATACCGCTGCCGAACTTATCATGAAGCGCGCAAGCAGCAAGAAGGAGCGCATGGGGCTGAACACCTGGAAAAATGCGCCAAAGGGAAAGATTGTCAAAACGGATGTTTCCATAGCTAAGAACTACCTGACCGCAAAAGAGCTGAAGTCTTTGGACCGTTTTGTTGTCATGTATCTCGATTATGCCGAGGACCAGGCGGAGCGCAAGATCCCCATGAGCATGGAGGACTGGGCGAACAAACTCAATGCGTTCCTCCAATTCAACCAGCGGGATATTCTGGAAAACCAGGGAAAGGTCACCCAGGCAATTGCAAAGGCATTCGCCGAAAGTGAATTTGAAAAATACAGGATCGTCCAGGATGCGCTGTTCGAAAGCGATTTCGACAAGGAAGTCAAACGAATCGAGGGGAAAGAATGAGCAACCGCAGCTTTGAGTCCGAAATAGAGAAAATCGCCCTCGACATTCTCCGCGAAGAGAATGACTACGAGATCCGTCTCGGCCCAAGTTTGACTGAAGGTGAAGCCAAGGAACGTGAATACACCGAAACCATCCTGCAAGACCGTCTGCACGCCGCGATAGACAAGATCAATCCTGATATTCCGGTGCCTGCGCGTGAAGATGCCTTGAAGAAAGTGATGCGTCTGACGGCAATGACTGTAATTGACAGCAATGAATCCTTTCATCACCTGCTCACCGAAGGAGTGGATGTCAAATTCAGCATTGGCGATGGCAAGACCAGGACCGACAAGGTCTGGCTGATTGATTTCAACAATCCAGAGGACAATGAGTTTCTGGCAGTTAATCAATATACAGTCATTGAAAACAACAATAACAAACGTCCCGATATAGTTCTGTTCATCAATGGTCTGCCATTGGTCGTGATCGAACTTAAGAATGCCGCTGACGAAAACGCCGATGTACAGGCCGCATTCCGCCAGATGCAAACATATCAGCAGCTCATTCCTTCCCTCTTCACCTATAATGCATTTCTCGTAATCAGCGACGGATGGTTCGCCAAGGCTGGCACGATTTCGAGCGATTATCCACGATTTATGGATTGGAAGACAGCCGACGGCGAAACGGTTGTAGATTCAAAAGTCCAGCCTGAACTGGAGCCTCTAATCAAGGGCCTGCTAAATAAAAAGACCATATTGGATGTCATCCGCCATTTCATAGTATTTGAAGACACCAAGGAGAAAAATGTAAAGAAGATTGCCGCCTATCACCAGTATTACGCGGTCAACAAGGCCGTTTCGTCAACCCTCCGCGCTTCAGCAGACACAAGTACCATCATTCGCGAAAATCCTGCCGGGTATGGGCTGTCAACCGTGGAGGAACAACCCAAGGGCGACAGGCGTGCAGGCGTCATCTGGCACACGCAAGGCAGCGGCAAGAGTCTCTCAATGGTCTTCTATACAGGCAAGCTGGTACTGGCGGAAGGAATGAACAATCCCACAATCGTGATGCTCACAGACCGCAACGACCTTGACCAGCAGTTGTTTGAAACCTTCACTAATTGCCAGCAGTTGCTCCGCCAGACGCCTATGCAGGCCACCAACCGTGATGAATTGAAGAAACTCCTGTCAGTCGCGTCGGGAGGCATCGTATTTACGACCATTCAGAAATTCCTGCCGGATGAAAAGGGAGCTGCCTATCCGCTTCTGACAGACCGCCGCAACGTTGTCGTAATCGCCGACGAAGCCCATCGCAGCCAATATGACTTCATAGACGGCTTCGCCCGCCACATGCGCGATGCACTGCCAAACGCTTCTTTCATCGGGTTCACAGGTACCCCCATCGAAAAGGAAGACCGCGACACACAGGCTGTTTTTGGCAATCATATTGATGTATACGACATCCAGCAAGCTGTAGAAGACGGGGCGACCGTCCGCATCTACTATGAAAGCCGTCTGGCAAAAATCGGACTTTCCACTGATGACCGCAAGATTCTTGACGAACGCGTCGAAGAAGTCACTGAAGATGACGAACTCACCGAACGCCAGCAGCGCTTTGCCAAATGGACAAGCGTTGAATCGGTGGTTGGAAGCGAGCCACGTGTCAGACAAATAGCCGCGGATTTGGTGGATCACTTTGACAAACGCCTCTCTGCATCTGATGGCAAGGGGATGATCGTCTGCATGAGCCGACGCATCTGTGTTTCCATGTACAACGAAATCATAAAACTGCGTCCGCACTGGCATGACTCTGCCGATGATAAAGGCGTCATCAAAGTCGTGATGACAGGTTCCGCCAGCGATCCACTAGACTGGCAGGAACACATCCGCAACAAGCCGCGACGAAAATCCATAGGCGACAGGCTGAAAGATCCCAAAGATTCGCTCAAGCTTATAATAGTACGCGATATGTTCCTGACTGGCTTTGATGCCCCTCCATTGCACACAATGTACATAGACAAGCCGATGAACGGACATACCCTCATGCAGGCCATTGCCCGCGTCAATCGCGTATTTGGTGACAAGGAAGGTGGATTGATCGTTGATTACATCGGCATTGCACAGGATCTGAAGAACGCTTTAGCTGTATATGCCGCAAGAAAAGGCAGAGGCGAAATCAAACACGACCAGGAAGAAGCCGTAGCCAAGATGCTGGAAATCTACGAAGTCATTGTAAATATGTTTGGACGCTTTGATTACCGCCAATATTTCAAGATAGAGCCACGAGCCAAGCTGAACTTCATTCTTGATGCCGCCAACCATGTTTCCGAGCTCACGGAAGAAAAAGACGGTAAGACTGTAAGAAATGGAAAGGAACGTTTCAAGGAAAATGTCATTCGGCTTCAGAAAGCTTTTGCCTTGTCAGTGCCACATCAAAAGGCATTTGAAATTCGGGATGATCTCGCTTTCTTCCAGGCTATCAAAGCCAGATTCAACAAATTCGACGATCAGACCAAAATCCGTACTAACGCAGAGATAGAAACCGCCATCAGGCAGATTATAAACGATGCCATCATTTCGCAGGAAGTTATTGACGTTTTCGATGCGGCAGGTATCCGCAAACCGGATATCTCCATCCTTTCCGACGAGTTTCTTGGTGAAGTCCAAAGCATGGAACGCAAGAATCTCGCTCTGGAACTGCTCAAACGTCTGCTAAATGACGAAATCAAGATCCGCAGCAATTTAAACTTAGTGCAAGGCAGAAAGTTTTCAGACATGCTTGCCGAAGCTGTCAAGCGTTATCAAAGCGGATTGATTGATTCAGCTCGAGTAATAGAAGAACTAATACATCTTGCAAAAGAGATCCGCGAAGCCGACAAACGCGGTGAAAAAATGAATCTGCGTGTTGATGAGCTGGCTTTTTATGATGCGTTAGCAGATAATCCAACTGCGGAGAATATTCTTGGGAACCAGACAATGAAACTAATCGCGAATGAGCTTGTTGATAGTGTCAGGAAGAATACCTCGATAGACTGGCAGTTGAAGGAAAGCGTACAAGCAAAGCTACGCGTGATGGTCAAAAGAATTTTAAGGAAATACAAGTATCCGCCAGATGATCCCGCCACAGGTGAATATACAATTTCAGTGACTAAGGTATTGGATCAGGCTGAGTTACTGGCGGATTATTGGACTAAGTGAATATTTCAAAAGTTGAAGTTCTTCAGTTTTGCGGGTTGATCAGTTTATCTGATTGCCTTCTGTCACGATATGCCTTCGGGCTGGTTCCGGTAATCTTTTTGAATATACGGCTGAAATAGAACTGGTCGTGGTATCCGACCAGATTTGATATCTGGGAGAGCTTCAGGTCGGAACGCATCAGCCACTGCGCGGCGTTCTGGATCCGCACCTTTGAAATATATGAAACAGGGGTCATGCCGATCCTCTTCTTGAACAGACGGTAGAAATGACCTTCGCTGCAGTTTAGTTTCTTGGAAAGTTCCGCGATGTCAATATCGTCGGCGAAGTGCTCGTTGATGTAGCTGACCGCCTTCTCGACAATATTCTGGTCAGGATGGACTTCGCCTTCCTTGAGCAGGCGCTGGAAGCATCCCAGGATATCCAGGCATCTTCCGTCCAGCTCCATTCCTATGTTTCCGTATCCCCTGCAGGAAAGCTTCCACAGATCAAGGAACTTGCCGGCGAGATCGGGATATGTCGTATAAAGAACCTTGTCAATTGAGAATTTGTTGAAGACTGTTCCTTTGCAGCCGACCCAGATAATCTCGGTTTTCTTCTCGGAATATTCGGCATGCGAAGTGTTCGGAGGGATCAGGAAGATACGGCTGTCGACGAGGGGGACATCGGCCCTGCCTTCGACCATGAACTTGCCTTCACCGTTCATGACACAGACAAACTCCCAGAACTTGTGGTATCCGAAAGGGACCCTGGTCCTCTCTCCCCTGAACCTTTCAATGTAGATAGGGGAGAGGGACGGGGAACGGATGAGTCCGAAATCACCGCTCCACAGGGAGTCCTTCAATATGGCGATATGTCCGAGTTTTACTTCCATGTCATAATAGTCCATGCTTTATGCTAATTTTGTCCATGGCTGAAATATTACAAGAGCAGTATTGTTAATATCAGAAAAAAGGAGCGGATGATTGGGTTTTGAAATTCATAATATCCTGTAAATCCTGTTATCCTGTCTGAAATCTAAATCAAGGAGATACAATGAAAGCTGCATTCAAAGGACCAGGAGGAATCAAGTTCAAGGACGTCGTGACGCGCCCACTCAAGCCCGATGAGATCAGGCTGAAGGTCGACGCCTGCGGAATATGCGGGACGGACCTGCATTCCGATCCGAACAACAAGAATGAATCCCGCTTCGGACACGAGATGGCCGGAACGATAAAGGAACTCGGATTAGGTGTGAAAAATCTCAAGGTCGGACAGAAAATCGCGGTGGACTCTTCAAGTGCATGCGGCCACTGCAGCGAGTGCAAGAACGGACTTCAGGAGCTCTGCACAAACGTCCAGAGCATCTTCAACAGCATGGAACTGTGTTTTGCAGAGGAAGTCATCGCCCCGGCGATCAGCGCAGTCCCGTTCAGCGGAATCTCTGACGATGTCGCCTCGCTCCAGGAACCTCTGGGAGTTTCGATCGACATGGTCCGCCTTACCGACATCAACCTGAATTCCAATGTCCTTCTGATTGGTGCCGGTCCGATCGGACTCATGGCGGTGGCGTTGGCAAAACGGCAGGGCGCCCGGAAAATCTTTGTCTGCCAGCGCAAACGGCGCAAGGCGCGGTGCCAGATAGCCCTTGACTTCGGCGCCGACAAAATTATTGAGCCCGAGGAACTTGAGAAATATGATTTCGGCTGCAAGATCGACCGGATCATGGTCACTTCCGCGCCCGACACCATCGGAACTGCTGCGAAGATCGCATGCAAAGGTGGAATCATAACTTTCATCGGACTTGGATTCGGCGAGAAGGAAAAGATTTCCCTGGACGGGAACGCATTCCATTTCAAAAAGCTCCAGCTCCGCGCGTCATTCGCGTCCCCGGCGATGTTCGGTCCTATGGCAATTGAATATCTGGAAAAAGGAATAATCGACGGCAAGAGACTGATCTCCCATACTTTTCCACTGGCTGAACTGGCAAAAGGGATGGAAGTGGCGGCGAAGGATCTGGATGCGGTGAAGGTTGTAATCAAATAAAGAATCTCCTGACGTCCATCGGACGGGAGATTCTTTATGCTGTAAAACAAAGACGTCGAATATATGCTTGGCGTGTATGAGGATTTCTGCAAATCACAAAAATATAGGAAATGCAGTTGAAAGCAAATATAAAGGAGAATGTAAAAATGAAGTTGACAGCAGCAGTAATTGGGTGCGGTAACATTTCGAAATTCCATTTTTCCGGGCTCGAGAAGACCGGAGCGAAAATCAAATGGGTATGCGATCTGAGGAAGGAATCCGCCAAGCCTTGGATGGAGAAGTTCAACGCGAAGTATACGGACGACTTCATGGACATCATGAACGATCCGGAAGTCAATGTCGTCAACATCACTTCATTCTCATCCATACACAAGGACATGTGCCTGGCCGCAATAGATGCAGGCAAGTCCGTGATCTGCGAGAAGACCCTGACGACAAACGCCGAAGATTCCTATGAGATCGTGAAAAAGGCGGAGAAAGCCGGGACAATCTTCTATACTTCGTACATGAAGCGCTTTCTTCCGGCAGTGGAAAAGGGCAAGGAGATCCTCCCTTCCATCGGAAAGATTCTCTCCACCAGCATACGCGCATTCCAGCCGTGGGGCGACATGTGGAGCGGAAATCCCAAGGAAGGGGCATGCCACACTCCGCCCGGAGGGAAATCAGTATTGGTCAAGAACCTCGGCGGCGGCGTGCTGGTCTGCGGCGGAAGCCATATACTTGATCTTGTCTGCCACTTCCTGGGAAGACCAAGCAGCCTTTACGCCTACATGGCCATTCCGAAGGACAGGGATTACGATCTGCAGGCTGCCGCGCTCATGGAGACCGAGAACGGACCTGTCCATTACGAAACCCTCATGCATTCCCTGGACAAGATAGGATATCTGCGTGATGGCTGGGATGAGACAATTGAAATAACTGGTACAAAAGGCAGGATCAATGTCTACTGTCCGTTCTGGGACAAGGTTGACATCAAGGGATCGTTGATGGTGCATTGTGGCAGCGCCAACGGGACTGCGACCGAATATCGCTTTGCGCCGGTTTCTCCATTTGACCGCGCGATAGCCTTCTTCTGTGAGAACATTTCCAAGGGCAAGCAGGGAACGCAGTCGCGCCTGACCGGGTACGATGTCGATGAACTAATATCCTGCATTACTAAAAGCGCCAAGTCGAAAAAGGCCCTGGAGATCAAGTGGAAGATATAGGGAAGGGGAGCTAAAACGCGCGTGCTTTGCCGGGAACTTGATTGTTTTAGTTGGAGTACAAGCTTCAGCTTGCGTAAACTATTTAATAGTAAGACAAACTAAAGTTTGTACTCCAACGGGGTTTATCGCCGAGTGTTTCTGCGAGAAAGTTTTAAGGAAGTTCGTCTTGATATTCCCCTGCAGTCTGATTATCTTCAGGAAATATTAAAACCAAATTCCCTTTAAAAGGCAATCATGATGCGCGTGGCATTATTATCATTTTTAGTTCTATGTGTAATCTGTCTGGCTGAGAATGGATCTGCTGCTTCGACGGAGAACCATGTCCTGCGTTCGACGCCTGCGCCGGGGCCGGTGAGTCTGGATAAGGACTTGAGCGGCTGGGACCGCAGCGGAGCGATCGTGATGGCTGACGACATTGAAAAGCCTCGATACGTTGTGCGTGTGACGTCGATGTACGATCAGTCAAGCCTTTATCTGGCGTTCGAATTCAAGGATCCGACACCGATGGTCAACCACGTGGATCCTAAGAAGTCGCCGGGACAAGCGTGGTGTGGCGATACTGTTCAACTGCGCTTCAACACCAGTCCGGACCTTGCCGACAAACCACAGAAACCGGAACAGTTGCTGCATCTTGACGGGTATTGGTATACAGACGGCAAGCAGGCAGTGGCATACGCGGTTTACGGGGACTTGGCGCCGGGCGGGAAAGTTGAGAAGACGATTGAACAGGCCATAGGGCAGGGAGTGGAGATGAGTTTCCGTCCGGATGCGGACGGAAAAGGATATTTGCAGATCATTAGAATAGACTGGAAGATGCTTCGTCCGGACGGTGAGGCGTACAAGGCGGGTCAGTCTTTGCGGATGGCGATTGAAGCGATGTGGGGGAACATCCAGTACCAACAGCATGCTGCGGACAGGGTGGTTGATCTGCTGAATCCTAAGCATATGGAGAAGGAGATGCTGTGGACGAATCCGCCTGCGTTCGGGAAAGTTGATCTGGTGGATAAAGGTGGGCTTGAACCTGGCGAGACCTCGGTGCTGTGGCCGAAACTTGTGGAGCGTTACGAGCAATTACAGAAAGAGGAGGCGGCAAGAACAGTTCCGCAAACTGCTGAGAAAGCCACGCCTCCGGCGCCGGACAGGCCGTGCCTGGATGGCAAGGACGAAGTTCAGCGATTGCTGAACCAGTGGTTTGCAGAGGGAACTGCGGCTGGCAACAAGGGAGATTGCTACGACAACCGCGACCGCGAGCACTCCGCGATCAAGAGGTCTCAGTTTCCACAGCTGCGCAACTTCGAATACACGAAGGAACAGACGGCGAAGAATGAGGATTATGCTTTGTTTCTCGGAGTCAGATCAGATGTGACGTTTGGAAATTCATCGACGTCCTCGGCGCCGGAGAAGGGCGGATGCAATCCGCGTCACGCGATGATGCAGCCAATGGGCATGTCAAAACTTTGTACGCAGTACCGCGGTTCGAATCTCTATATGTATCCCGCCCATCATGACTACCTGCCCGGCCACAATGGCCAGGGCATGTACGGGGATCTTCTTCCGCTGAACAGCCCGTACGTTCTGATTTCGAAGGGATCTTCAGGAAGTGACATTCCATTCCTCAATGCGATGATCCACACGGCGGCGGCGTTTGATCCGAAGGTCAAGGAAATTCTGGTCAAGCATGGACTTCTGATGCCGACGCTCCAGGCGATCATGCGTGCCAGCAACACGCAGGTGGTCAAGCCCGAGGACTATTTCACAGGCAAGGCGCATCCGATTGTGTTCAGAGGGGACCAGCTCAACGAGCTTAAGATGGTAAAGGCGGCGCATGCCATGACACCGGAACAGATTTTACCGCTTGCCATGGTGCGAGTGGTGGATGAGGACATGATGAAGCCGGGCGTCAATGCGCCGGAAGGCATGCCGTCCGAACGTTTCTGTGAAACGCCTGCGGTGGTGGGGCGCATTTTCCGGCGCTGGGACCGCGCAATGCGGATGAAGGTGAGCGCTGCCGAAAGTTTCGACTATATGAACAGGCCATTGCAGTTCCGCTGGGTTCTTCTGCAGGGCAATCTGGAACTTGTGAGGATCGAACCTTCTAAGGATGGCAGCGAAGCTCTGTTGACGATCGCGTGGCATGATCGTTTTCCAGTTGAGGCGGGAAGTTCAATTGACACGAACCGCGTTGACATCGGCGTATTCGCCAGCACTGGCGAGGGCTGGTCGGCACCAGCATTTATAAGCGTCTGCTGTCCTGACAACGAGCTCCGCACGTATGACGAGAAGAACCGCCTGGTGGACATCCACTATTCTGCAGGCGATACACGGATCGGGTATGAGACGGATGTGCTTTTGCCGGGAGAGGGCATTGCACCGTATCACGTGCGTGACTGGCCTGCGCTTTTGGAAATGGTCGACGGCAAAGGCGAGGGGATGGTCCGGGAAATGTTGCAAAAGAGTTTGAAAGATGATGCACGGACTGCGTCTGCATCGGTACGCCAGGAACTGCTGGAGCTGGTGAAAAAATTCGAAGCGCAGCGGGAAGCGAAACCAGCGAGTAATCTGAATGCGCGGAGGGATGCAGTCCGGCGTGATGCGAAAGCAAGCAGCCAGCCTCTCCTCAAGACTGTGCCGTCTCAGGGGCGTTCGGTCAAGGACATGCTCGAAGCTGTCCTCAACGGATGGAAGGACGATCCGATGTTCTATCTCCGGCAGCGCGAGGCGATTGACGCGGAGGCCGTAAAGATAGGTTCCAAGGCAAAGGATGAGCTCGAGAAAGCTAGAAAACGGCTGGTGGAGCTTGGGATTTATCAGATGACTGCGGGCGGAGGCTGGGAACTTCACTCGGTGCGTCCAGGTGACAAGCCGGTGCTTGAACGGCTGACGAAATATGAACGATTGGAGCTGCAACGGTTCCATCTGGAGATTCTGAACCACGTGCTTCTTCCGGGCGTGCTGGTGCGGGATTACACTTTTAACTATGTGGACAACCGCATGGCGGTGTCGCCGCCTCTCTGGCTGGTTTTCGATTATGACGAAGCTACAAGGAAAGTCAATGTGAATGTGCGCAAGACTGATGAAGCCCGTGCTCCTCAGCCGCTGGAAAATCCGTGACAACGCGAATGCATTTTTATTTCTTCTTCTTCTGATTCTCCGCATCATTAAGCGATCGCTTGAATGTGTCCAGGGCGTTTTCCACATTAGCCGGATTCCGGTGAAAACCTCCGTGATCCCCCTTGGCGTCCTCTATGGCTGACACTATGCTGCCGCCATAACGTTTGATCCAGTCCTGAGCCTTCCGCATTCCAGCGATGCCATCACGGTCGGGGTGCGGATCGTTCGCGCCGGCATATGTGATCCACAATGTATCCTTGAGCGGCTGCGGTCCGAGCAGTCCGTTCTCTATTTCACGGTTGATCGGGAAATCATCGCCAGCCTTTCCGGCGTTGGCAATTGTCATAAAAATGAATTTATCCGTTTTGTTGTCCAGTGCCGTTACTCCGTAGATGTTAGCCGAACCACGGCTGAAACCGTGTGCAAGGACTGATCTCTTTGCAATGTTCTGAACTCCGAGGATCTTTGCCATGTTATGGACTATTTCCCTGGGCAGATAGTAATCGTTCGGCTTTTCACCTTCTCCAAACCACCATTGAAGGGCCACAATTCCATATCCGGCCTTGGCAATATGGGGTTGCCATAGGAAGAACTCGTCAAAAGCCCAGCTGCCGTGACCGTGAAGCGTGAAGATCATGGGAGGAGGATTTTTGGATGAGGTGCCCTTTGGAAACCAAAGTATGTAGAAACTCCTGCCGTCAGGGGTGGGCAGGATTTGCGCCCCTTTGCCTGCGGCAAATTTATATCTCTCGGCGGACGCTTCCCTGGCCTTGATGAAAAGCGGAAGTTTCTCTACGCTGTTATCATCTTTCTGCAGGGTGACTTTAGTAGTCTCCTGCTGGGCCGGCAGCAATCCATTGAATAAAAAGAAAAACAGTATTCCAACCGTCATGTATCGTCTTGTCATAAGATTACTCCGGGTCAACGCCAGTTGTGAAAACATTTAAACGTCCTTGTTGAAAAACAATTACATCTGGACCTAGCACAACTCAAGCAATTTCACTCCGATCCTCAGCCGTCTCTTCATGTGTTTGTTGTTGGAATTCCGGGCGTTCTTCAAATACTTTTCCCAGAGCGGAGCGGCGTATTGCATTTCGGATTTTGCCAGGCCGGGACCGAGTTCTGTCAGGGCAAGGCTCAGATAGAAAAATGGGAAGCGGCGCCAATGACCATCGCCAAGCCGGCTCTTTTTTAATTCTTTCATGCCTTTCACCAATCGTTCTTCCCGCTTGGAAAACTTTGTGACAAGAAGATTCCTCCAGTATGAGGTGGAACATTTGCCACAACAGTAGGTTCCAATCCCGTACCCTCTTTTCTCGGAATCTTCGAGCCGGGAGGAAAAACCTTTTATAGCCGCGAGATGTGCAGCTTTTATTTCCTTGTCCTTGAGATCCACTATGGATAAGATGCGGCAGGTCTCCTCTCCAAGGATATGTGAGATTGCGGCGCCACTGGTTATTCTTTCACCTGTGAATACCCGGATGCCATTTTGCATGTCCACTTTTGTCGGTGCAAACATGTTGGCGTAGGAGCCCGGAAGTCCCTGTCGGGAAGCCAGCCATTTCCCGACCGCAATGCACTCTGTCTTTGGAATATCACGCGAATAGAAAAGAGCTTCGGAAACCGAATCGATTGTTCCTGCAAGGCTGTTTTGGGTGAGGTATTTCATGTGATTCTCCTTCTGGAAACTATTTTGCTTTTATGTCAGGCACTTTGGCCTGACTTTGGAGTGCGGCACCCCTGAGCCGCTTTTCTTTACAGTGAATTTGTTTTTCTAAATCCCGCTTCCGACTGAATTCCAAAGCGGCACAGGGGTGCCGCACTCCAAGGATTCGCCTTGCTCATCAATTAATCATTTAAATCCAGAAGGATCATCTCCTTCTCTTTTGATTGCGGTGCCGTTGAACAGCCGACGCAGACCGCCAAAAGAATCGTCAAGTTTGTTTTCTACATCGATATACCCTTGCCGAACGTAAAATGATTTCCTATGGTGTTACATCATTAGGAGAATCTGCATTGTTAGGAATTGAAATATTACTTTTATATGGTTCTCCTTCAATCCCGTAGAACCATGTTCTCTTCCTGAATGGCTCTCTTGGCTTGCCTCCATGAAAGACAGAATAGCCAATTCTGTATAAAGTATAATGATGTGTCGAATTATAAAACTTTGGGCCACGGCAATCTCTGAAATTAAGCGAACCAGCAATTATCGGAAATATCAGATAGATAATCGCAATAGAAACCAGAATGAATATCACTATGTTTTTCTCTTTATCCATTCATTCCTAACTTGTTATTTTGCAAAATTCCGCTTTTGCCAGCAAAAACAAGGGATGGAAACATCTTGACTTAGCACCCCCGCATGCACTTGAAAATAGAACATCCGGAACTGGAAAATCAAGGTTTAACTTTGAGGGAACGTAGAACTCCATTAGGAAAATAAGAGCACGCAAATCCGCCAAACTCCTTCGGTGGCACCTTAGACGACAAGAGACAACACTCGGTATGGGTAAATTACACACACTAAAGTGTGAACTCCAAAGTTTGGAGTCCAGCCTTTAGGCTGTCTTGGTTTCAAGAGGATTAAGCTCGCAAGAGCTGTTCTTGGATTTTTCCCTTGTTTGAATACTGGAATTTGTCTGGGATTTGGATTTTGGAACTTGGAATTTTCCATATAAGCAGTAAATCTTTGAGCGATGACAATTTAAACTCGGGATTCAACTATGAAAAAAGTAAGAGTATCAGCTGACAGATGGAATTTTGAACTGGAAAGATCGGGAAGGCCCATAACTCCCATTGGCGGAAACATGCTGGACGACCAGCATCCCGGACAGGGTACACTGTTCCAGAAATTTGATGCCAATGACTGTGACCGCAGGTTCGGCATCATGGCGGAACTCGGGCTCAACTGCCTCCGGCAGGCGATCGGTGTCAACCAGGTCTTCGATCCGAAGACAGGACTGAAGTCCGAAGGCATGAAGAACTGGGATACGTTCATCAGCCTCGCTGAGAAACATGGAATATACCTGATGCCTGTCGGAGGATATCTCGGCGGGAACGACTGGTTCGACATGCCGATTCTCGCGGATTCTGGAAAGGCGCTCGATAACGACTGTCTTTTCTGGGAGGCATTTGCAGGTCACTATAAGGATCATCCGGCGATATGGGCCTTGGATCTTCGCAACGAACTTCTGTTCGATAATGAATCACACATGGTCACGCCTGGCGCCGTCAATGCTAACAAAATTGATCTGATGCTCAAGGATCGCTGGCCGCTCTGGCTTGAGAAACGGTACGGATGCATTGAAGCGATGAACCGCGTCTATGGTGCGAAGTTCGCAACATTCAAGGATGTGCCCGGCTCCGTCAAGTTCATTGAGAAGCCCTTCGACATATGCGCCTGCGACTTTCGCAATTACCTGAACGACCGCGGCTACGACTGGTGCAAGCGTCAGTGCGACGCGATCCGTTCTGCTGCGCCAGGACAGATGATCGTGTCAGGAAACAACACCTGGCTGTCACCTGACCAGGATCTCTGGCTCGCTAATGGATTCCATAACCGTGCACTCCATGAACTATTTGATTTTGTGACGTTCCATCCTTATCCGGCATGGCAGGCAGTTCCAAAAGGACGCGGAGATCCGCTTGACGGCGGTGAACCTCTGAAATACTGGCTAAGCTCCTGCATCGGCAATGCCAGGATGGATCATTATGGCAAGCCTGTCGTTGTCCAGGAATTTGGCTGGTATGGCGGAGGCACTTCACGTTTCCTCTGCGAACTCCCATACAGGAGCGAGAAGGAACATGCGGACTATACCAGGGAATTGACGGATGCCTTGATCCCGCACGTCAACGGCTTCATCAACTGGCCGACATTCGACATGCCGAAGGCAAACGACATATCCAACCATGGTGGAATTTTCACCCGCGACGGAAAACGCAAGGAGCTGGCGAAAGTCTATGAGGAACTTGTTGCGAAGTTGCAGGGGAAGAAACTGATCCGGAAACCTTCGACGACAACGCTGACATATTCCCTTCTCGGTCTCTACACCTGCCGTTCATATCAGGACAGGATGTGGGACGAGGTGCATGAAGTGATCAAGAATGGTGAAACACCGGATTTCAGATTCATATAAGATTTTCTCACCACGAAGGACACGAAGAATTAAGTGTTAAGTTTTAGGTGTTAGGTTTTAAGCTGAGACCTCAAGATTCGTAGTTTGGATTCTGCGTATTTGTTCGTAGTTAAGCCCGTAAGGGCTGTTCCCATCGGAGCGCCGGCATCTTGCCGGCAATGTAACACAGGCATCTTGCCTGTGATCCAATGAATTATGAACATGGGAATTTTCAGTCACCAAGAAGAAAGATTGGTGCCGTGCCGAATAAGATAGTATATGTGACATCATAGCCATTCGGCTGAATTTCCGAAGCATCCCGCTTGTAAATATTATAAGAGCTCATATATTATCAATACAATCTAATAAATAAGTATAAGAGATAAAATATGAGCGATAATATAAACATCTATATGCCTGCTGAAGTAAGCAGGATTCTTGCGGACAGGGCAAGGAAGCTAAGGCTCCAATATCGTATGAGGCAGGTGACATTGTCGGAAAAATCAGGGGTTCCAGCGATAAGTATAAGGCGCTTTGAATCTACGGGAATGATATCATTATCAAGCCTCTTGAAGATTGCTGGAGCCTTGAACTGTCTTGACAAGTTCCTTGAACTTTTTCCTCCGCATGAAGCAGGGACAATGGCAGAGCTGGAAAGAGTTGAAGGTAAAAAATCACGCCAACGGGGGACCTTGTGAGAAAACTGAACGTATATCTCAAGGAAAATCCTTCATCGCCGGTTTTAGTGGGCGTCCTGGCGGAGACTTCCGAGAAAAGATGCTTCTTCGAATACGATTCCGATTTTCTCAGGAGGGGGATTAACATTTCACCATTCAAACTGAGGCTTGCCGCCGGACTTCAGGAGAACCATGACAGCTTCCCTCCGCAGATACATGGTGTCTTCAATGATTCCATCCCTGATGGCTGGGGACTGCTCCTGATGGATCGCTTTTTCCGTACGCATGACCGGAACATCCGGGATATTACTGCCATTGACAGGCTCTCATACATTGGAGATAACGGAATGGGGGCTCTAGCATATGAACCTGCAGAGGATACTGGACAATCACATGATACCGTCCTGAACCTTTACAAACTTGCAAAGAACTCAATGGAGATCCTCCAGGGCAGGACAGAGGAAGTGTTGCCGGAGATGGCTAAAGCTGGAGGTTCGCCCGGTGGAGCCAGACCGAAAATCCTGGCCGGTTTCAATGGAAAGGAACTGATTTCAGGCGAAAGCGAACTGCCCGAAGGCTTCGAGCCATGGCTGATCAAGTTCAGGGCTGAAAATGATTTCAAGGACGCCGGCAAGATTGAATACGTCTATTCCGTAATGGCTGAAAAGGCTGGACTTCATGTTCCGGAACACCATCTATTCAACGATAGCAGGGGGAATTCATATTTTGGAATTAAGCGATTCGATCGCGAGAATAACAAGAGAAGGCATGTCCATACGCTGAGCGGGATGATCCATGCGGATTTCAGACTCCCTTCCCTTGACTATGAGATTCTCTTGAAAGTCTGTTACAAGCTGACAGGCAGCATGTCCGAAGTGAAAATGTGTTTCCGGCTGATGGTTTTCAATGTCCTTTCATACAACCGCGACGATCACGGCAGGAATTTCGCGTTCGTGATGGATTCAAAAGGCAGATGGTCCTTTGCTCCGCCATACGACCTCATGTTTTCCTATGGTCCCGGAGGAGAACATTCGACCAGCGTCGCCGGTGAAGGCAGGCATCCGACCATTAAGGATTTCAACAGGCTTGCAGAGCTCGCTGGTATCACAAGGGCGGAAAGCGAGGACATTATCGGAGAGGTTCGTGAATCTGTACGTCAATGGCCAAAACTGGCAAAGGCCTCACGCATATCAGCTGAATCCATAAGGCTTGTGTCCGACTGCCAGGAGAAGATGATTTAGGAATTTCTCACCACGAAGGACACGAAGTTCACGAAGGATTCCTCGCACAAGTATGAGAAATGCCAGGAAGGATACCTTACGGCCAAAGAGCCGATGCCTTTGAATTGTTCGTAGTTAAGCCATTATTGGCTGTGAATTCGCGGCAAAAGAACACGCAAGAATGCGTTAACTACTAACAAAATGCCACGCTGAAGCTGTGAACTCCAACTATAGGATTCAACTCAATAACAGATGTTTCGTTTGTAGTAGTCCGCCTGAAGCGGATTTTGCGCGTTCTTTTATTTCTTAAGGATCGCCGTCGCCAGCACGGGGTCTGGCGTTCCAAGGCAGTTTAGCAATCAAAAATCAGCAATCCTCCTTCGTCCTTCAATAAGGCTCAGGACTACGGCGGACAAGTCGAAAATCAAAAATGTTTCACTTTTCCTTCGGCGGTTCGCCGGAGAATTTCAATGTCCATAGTTTTTCCGTGGGAGCCCTGAGCACCACGCCGACCTGCAGGTTATACCCTTCGCAGAAGGTGCGGAACCAGATCTGGTTCCATCCCTGTTTCAAGGTGACTGTCTTTGAGACGGCATGCTTCTGGGTGGCGATCTCCTTGGTTTTTCCAAGTTTGACAACTTCATTGTTGAAGCGCCACTCAACATTGTTCTGTGGCTTGGCCTGGAATTCAAGTTCCACGTCAGTGGCTTCCGGAGCATATATCCATGTTGAGGCATACCAAAGTTCGGCTACTTTCCCTAGATAAACGCGGGTGTCCAGTTCCTCAACTGAGCGCGGCTTCCATGAGACCTGTTTCGGATCGTTCCAGTAGCCCTGGATGATGTCACCCTTGTAGACTGCCTTCAGATCGACTATTCCGTCGTCGGGCGGATATTTTGCCGATGCCATGAACTTGCGGAGCTCCTTCTTCTTCTCCTCATGGATGTTCCAGTCCATCTTCTTCATCTCCTCGCCGCCGAACGGACCGCATACCAGCCAGTTCCGTACAGTCACGCCACCGCTTACTCCGAGAAGTGAAAGAGGTGACCATGCGCCAGGATAAAGTCCGGCCTCGCTGGGCTCATCATAAGTGTCGGTGCTTGCTGAGGCGTCGCTGTTTGACCACCAGAATTTGTTGTGTCCGCCGAAGTTCGCGCTGAAATTGACAAGCGTCCTGAAGTCCTCACCAAACTGTTTCTGTATTGCCGGAATTGCAGAGCGCGGAATGGACACAGAGATGACGAAACCTTTTTCGTCCTTGTCCATGACGTATCCATATTGGGCCCCCTCTATCGCTCCGACATGCGCGTAGGAGGTTGTCCTCACAATGGTACGGTAGGTCTGTGGCGAGGCTCCTTTGCCTTCCCAAGAGGAATACATGCCGATGCCTACCGGCTCGATCTTGTCTCCATTTTTGAAGAGTCCGAAAGTGAAACGTACATCTCCTGGACGGCCTTCTTTTCCTCCGGGTTTCGCATTGGGATTGCCTTGGATATAGAAGTCGAGAGTGTAAGCTTCAACGTCATGCGTGAAAATGCGAGGCAGGGGAGGCAGTGGCTTGGCTTGGAATTTTGCCGGCAGGCGTGCGTGCCAGCGGAGATAGAGCTTCGAAGGATCATAGAGGCAATGCACTTCCACTGAGCTGTCCTGTCCTGATTTATATTTCACAGGCTCAGCTGTCTCCCAGCCTTCCATTGAACCATCTAAATTCACTCCGCCGAGGGCAGGGGCGAACTGCGCCCACATGGCTTCGCCTGCACCGCCGCGCAGGCTGATTGCAATTGCGGGAGGTGTCGCGATCTGGGAGGACGTTATAGAGACCGTCTTCTGCAATGTCGTGATCTGTTTCACAGGATTGTCTTTCATCGACCATCCCACTGCTTCAAAAAGGAGCGGTGTATATTTTCCGAATGCAAAATATATTTTCCCGTTGATCCTGTTCGGGACAAACGAACCTGTGAAATATTCGCCGGGCAGGAGATAAAGCCCGCCCTGTTCCTTGCTGACCTTCTTGGAATCCGGGAAAAGAGTGTCGATGTACAGGCCATCTTCATTATATAGGATCACACCGCACCTGCTGTTGTCGAGTACTGGCAGGATGCCGTTGATTGGACGGCGTATTCGCATTGCCCCGTAAATCTCGCCGTTGCGTGCAGTCCATTGCAGAGCAGTGCGCCCTACGCGCCACTTCAACTTGTATGTTCCATCGCCTGCGGGAACATATCGTGAGACCTTGTGCTCCGAACCTTCGTTCGCGTTGAAGTTCTTGCCGGAACGCGCCTGGACATAATATCCTTCCGCAGGAAGTCCATCCATCTGCATCCAGTCGCTGCTGAAACGGGTGCCCATCTCATTTCCTCCGTGTACGGCGTCAGCCTTGCCAGCTTCTTTCGCTTCGAATATCGGATCCCTCAAAACTTTCTTCCATTCCTTGAAAATAGGATTCTTGTGGGAATCAAAACCCGTAGGCGGAAGCGTCCATGCATCCTGTGAACCTTGCTGTATCGCGAGGAAGCTCAGGTCGGCGCCCCAGTTCTGTCCATGGTATGAGAACATATTTCCCGGCATTGCCGCTGGACTGGTCTCGTCGTCATCAACTTTTCCGTTGTCGTTGGAATCATGCCAGAAGGAATATTTTGCGTCCTTGCCGGTGCCTTCCCTGAGTATTGCCGCGGAAAGGGCGCAGCGGTCCGGCGTCATGCGGTAGACGAGTGCGGTCTGGGATCCGGCGATGTAGACTGTCTTGTTGAAATTTATTACAGACATCTTTCCGATGTCATGGTCGCGCGATGAGATTATGCGCGGATCTTCGATCTTCTTCATCGGCCATACCGCATCAATCTTGAATGTATGCTTTGCGTAGTCGATCTTGAAACGGTTCAGCCAGCCTTTCTGCCCCTGGATATAGAGGTCCTCGGGATTTTCCGGATCGATGCCGTAGCCGGAGTTGTTAGTGTAAGTCTGGTAAGTCTGGAAATCGCGGATGAGATCGCCGTTGTCCGTATCCCATTCGGCGACGCGGTTGGGACCTTCGCTTTCCACGATGATCAGGTGGTCCTTTCCCTCGGGAGTGAGCCATGTGGCGAGTTTTGTCGGTCCCATAAGGGTCAGAGGATCATATGAGCCGGGCTTCTGCGCGGCGGCCTTTCCAAATGTGCGCAGAAGTTTTCCTTTTCCGTCCATCTGGTAGACTTTGTTGACGGCTGGCTCGCTCAGGTAGAAACGTCCTTTGGAATCCACTTTGAGGTTGGATGGTTTTTTCTCACCTACGTCGAAGACTTTTTCCCATGAGGCATCCTTGGCCGGGAGTCCGTCATTGAGTTTTGCGGACAGGACATGATAGCCGCTTTCATCCTTGCTGAGCGCGAAGATCTTTCCGCCCTGGATGGTGATTGAAAGCGGAAAGGTGACTCGAATCGATCCGAGGATTTCGCCGTTATCCCCGTTGTGGACGGTGATCTTGTTCACGAACTCCTCATCGCTCTCAGTGTATCTCTGCCTGACCCTGTTTCCCTTTTTTACGTCTTCATTCTCTATCTTGCCGCGTTGTGCCACATAGACAAGCGTCTTGCCGGCGGAATTCTTCATACAGGACATCGAAGTCACCCAGCCTTCGGGGAGATAGGAGTTGCGGCGGTTCGCGTTCGGACTGCTGCCGAAGCTCTTGCCATCAGCGCGGTAGACATACTTGGGGCCGCCATCGGTGCTTGACGCCCACACGGTTTCACCGTCGGTGGTTACATCATGGCCGCCACCGGCGCCGCCTGAATTGAACGCCTGTATGAACTGATCGGGCGTAACTCCGGGCTTTTTCAGATCCACCATCGGCAAGTTCTTGCCATTTTCCAGATATTGGTAGTAGAAGACGGCGATTCCGTTCAGGCCTACTGCCACATCTCCAAACGGCGATGAGACAGGATCCCCGCCAAACGGTGATTTCAGCTGCTCCTTCGGGGCGTCAACATACGGCCACCAGCCTGATATCGCGCCTGCATATTTCGGGACAATCGCATGCCATTCATTGTCGACCGCCCACTTCTGCGCAGGGGAGAAAATTCCTTTTACCGCATAGTCTCCCGGAGGGACAGGCATGTAATTCTCATCAAGTCCGTTCCAAGTCTCTGTGAACTTGCCCTTGTTCTCTTCGGTGACTGTCCGTACCTGTCCCGCCACGAACGTGCTTATTATCCAGTCCGGATTTTTCGGATCAACTATTGCGAGAGTGACAAGGTAGGTCTTGGGGAGAGGGCCGGTTGCTGGAAGTTCATAAGTGATTTTTGCACCGGTCTCCTGTGGCGCTGCGGAATTCGCAGCTGCGTCATCCTGGGCTGCAGGGAGGAGGCCGACTTGCATGAACAGGGAAAGGACGATTGATGAAATGACCAGAAGGGATGGAATACGGTTTTTCATAGAAGCTAGCTCCTTTTGCTACTAATGTCATCGCTAAGGCCTTGGCGCTTGACGAGGCCGGTTTGTCTGAGGCAATAGTTAAAAATTCCAATTTCTTTTTCTCTCACAAAGTCACGGAGCCACAAAGAAAACTTTCACTACGAAGAAGAGTGGGGGCCACTAAGAAAGTCAACAAGATTATTTTCTCCTTCGCATTCTTGCTCGGACAGAGACAAGACCTTTTGAAAAATGTCTTTTCTCTGACTCTTTTCCGAAAACATTTGCTCCATTTTATGCTTTGTGCCACTGTGCCTTTGTGCGAGAACATTATTTTCTGATTTTTACAATTGGTTTAGTTATTCTTGGTGGCCGACGGTGGCAGCACCTTCTTCAAGGCCTCGAACCATTTCACTGCCATTTTTTCGGCTCCTTTTGCGTTGGGATGTACCATGTCTCCGACAGTGTCCGTCTTCCAGTCGAAACCTTCATACTGGTCGACGATGAGCACCGGTTGCTCCTTTGTGTTCAGTTCTTCTGAAAGCGTCTTCAGGGCCTTGTTGAGATCCGGGATATATGAGTATTTCGGCAGTTTTCCGCTGGGAATAACCTGTGCCAGAAGAATGATGACCTTGGGATTGATGGTGCGCGCAGTGGTGATGATATACTTTGTCTTTTCAATCATGCCCGGGACGGGCCCCTTGTCGGCGAACTGGTTGTGTCCGGCATGAATGAGGATTATGTCAGCCGGATTCTGCTGGTAGAGTTCCTTGAACATGCCGGCGAGGTCACCGACATTCCTGCCGCCATAGCCCTCGTGTTTGAGTACGCCCAGAGGGGAGTTCTTGACAGGCTGCGTGGTTTTGGAGCCGACATACTCCACGTCATATCCTGCAGCCAGGAGTTTTTCCATCAGAGGATAGCGGTAGACAAAAAAGGAGCCTCCCTCGGTGATTGAATCCCCCAGGGGCATGATTGTTGTCTTCTTCGCCTTGGGCGCATCCGCCTGCTGTGCGGAGAGCAGGGGGCATATCGACAGCAAGAGTGCAGATAAGGTGATTATGGGGATAGGACAGCAAAAACTTCTATTATCCATTGCAGCTCTCCTTAGAATGGCGCTAAGTTAAGGCGTTTGTAAGAGGAGACAGCCTAAAGGCTGGACTCCAAATTTTGGAGTACACACTTTAGTGTGCGCCTTAACTTAGCGTCATTCAGTTTTCCTTGTATTGACATTCCAGCTCATAAGATAACGCGCAAACATGCGCTACTACAAACATTTTATTTGCTCGCAGTAGCCCGTGCTCGGGCGTTCTTTGCATTTGATCCCTCAGCGGCACCCATAAATCGATATTCAATATTCGGCGTTCGATATTCGATATTCAATGTCTTATTGCCTCCTGTTCCACTTTGACCTTTTCCGGATCCGCCGCCTCGACGCTGATACCGTCCGGGCGGATATGGACGCACGTCTGCTGTCCATGCGATTCGATGCACACTCCGTTGCACCTGATGTATTCGCCGTCGATGATGATCAGGCTCAGGCAGTCCTTTCTCTCAAGTACCATTCCGTAACGCCCCTTGAACGAAATCCTGTCGTCTGTATAGATGATCTCGTCCCTTGCAAGGAAGAGCGTGTCGGAAATGCCGTCGCCGGAAACCTGCATGCCGATTTTTTCGCCGTTGTTCTCGATATTGACAGCTTTCACTGGTTTCCTGTTCCTTGACAATGGACGTATTAGCGCGCCTATCGTCTCGGGTGATTCGACCCTGATCTGAAGATGCCGCATCGTGAAGCATTTTTCAAGTGGTCTGCCGTCATGTTCCACTACCGGCTGCTGGGTTATCTCGTCCGTCGAGGAATCAAGGCCTGGCAGGATCACCTGGAAATCCGTTCCGAAGCGTCCCTTGAAAACGTATCCCCTGCTTAAGATTCCCGTATGTGAATCGGCGACCGCCTGCAGATGCCAGTAGACGGGGATGTCCATGCCATGGAGCCTGAGATTGTCGTGCATCACCACATATTCATCCTTGACGTAGATCATGGATCTTGCATTGATCGGATTTTTCTCCTCGAAACGCGATTTTGCGATTTCCACAAGACTGTGGTGGCAGTTGTCGCTGAGGAATACCGGTTCGCCGGGTTTTATTGCAGCTGGATTTACACCCTGCGCGAAATCCAGGTTCGAGAATGAAGCGAAACGCTCGATGTGTCCGGCCGCAAGAGGCATATGTGTATCATAGAAGGAAAGCGTGCTGTGGCGCCAGGTCTCTCCGGCCTCGCCGCCGTCGTATATGATAGGTTTTCCGTCGGCGAAAAGAATTATGCTGCCTTCGGTGCGGTGGTAGCGGTATCCTCCCGGCCCCATCTTGAACAGGAGGTAGAACTCATCGTCCTTGCCGAAGTTTTCCCTGAAAATCGCCCCGAAACCTTCAAGCCTGCGGCTCGTAAGCTGGACAGGTTCGGAAACTTTCCTGAGCTCCTCTGGTTCAACCGAGCAGAGCAGGGCGGGATACTGTGATTTCCTCTGCCCGTCGCATCCGCCTTGGAAATACGCCCATTTCAAAAAGTTTGCGAATTCCGCATCTTTCTTTTCGTAGAGCTTGCTCATGAGCAGATAATATTCCGGAACGCGCTGTCCGAGCTGTGCATGATCCCCGACCGGAGGAATGAGCCTTACTTTGTTCTCCGCCTCATATTCCTTGTCGTTCAGCGTCCTGCACATTGTTCCGTAGTCGCCCGGGCATTTCGGAGTGAGCAGCAAAATCCCCCAGCGGAGGAAATCCTTCAATCTTTCGATCCTGCTGCTGTCCGAGATGCCGTGCCTGAAGAGATGATATGCGAGATTCAGCCTGCATCCGGCGGCATGCATGTAGTAGCAGGCGGGATTCTCATACCATTTTCCGCTGCCGGGCGTACAGTAGACCTCAAGAGATTTCTTCATCAGCTCGGTCGAATGCTCGACGAACCTGCCGGCGTCCGGATTCCCCTTGAAGCAGATTCCTACGGTTCCGACGATGTCCGTGCGGTCGGCCTCGAAGTTGGCGTTCCTGGAATTATATCTCCAGTTCATGAAATCGCATTCCATGTACATGTGGCCCATCAGCATCAGGAATGAGCGCGCGAGCCGTTCCTCGTCCGCCGTGAAAACTCCTGTCGGCGCGATGAGATCGTATTGCTCGGCCAGCGGAGTGATCTGTCTTCCTCCGACCGGACTGTAGACGTCGCCGTAGTCGCGCCCCTGGAGCGTAAGTTTCGATCTGAGCCTGGCGTTGTGGAGGATCAGCTGCTTCAGGCGCCAGATCTCAGTAGTGTCATTTTCTATTACCGCCTTCAGCGCGGTTGCAGGCCCGATATGTATATTTTCAAGCATGTTTTTCCAGGTCCTGGACATCTCGGGAGTTCTTATTTTCTCCATGACACGGTGGATTTCATCTGCATTTGCCAGGACAAAAGGCCGTTCCTCGTGATCCTTCATGTCGAGGAGCCAGTCCTTGAAATCATCGAGCCTTGGGGAGGAGTTCTTGTGCTGGACAAGGCTCAGCTCCTTGTACGGGCCGTCGTTCTTGTCGAATGACGAGGCCAATATCCCCCATTGCCGTTCGCCGTTGAAGAAATTGAAGTTGAAGAAGAAGTCGCCGTCCTTCGAAGTATGGGCCGTGATCATCGACAGCGTGGATCCGATCATTTCCGGGAACGGCCAGTCGAGTTCGCGGTTGTCGTCGCCGGGGCCGTTGCATATTTTTTCAAAGTCCAGATCCTGCCATTCCCCGCGCCTGATCGTGAAGACGCCGATGTAGTCCTTCGATTCGAGCCCTTCCATGGTCGCGGCATAGCCAAAACCATGCTTCGGGATCCACCATGCGATCGATTCCTGCAGGCGTGCAAGCTCGCGGTTGGAGGGGGCGAGCGTGGTCCAGTGCTGGCTGTTCTGTTCCGCGCACCAGTGCAGATATCCTCTGCCGCCGGAGAATTCCCTGAGTGAAAATTCAAAGGAGGCGCCATCCATCTTGAATGACTTTTCGTGGACAAGCGCGTATGCCTCCCCTTCATGGAAGGTGATCGTGTATTCAATCCGCCTGTCCGCTCCGAAGTCATATGAGATTCTCAGTTTAATGAACAAGGGGCCTTGTTCGATGAGTTCGGTCGTCTGGGATGAAAAACCGAGCGTTTCCGGGACTTTGAACCTGCCGGTGCCGCGCCATATTCCATCTGCGCATTTTACAGAAATGACAGGAGGGGAGGGCTTCCTCTGCGAGCCCCATGGTATCCTGAATGATGAAGCGCCCGTGCTGACAGCAGCTGTGCCATCGTTCCCGATGTCGATTTTCAGGCCGGACTCGTATTTCAGGCCGAGATCTTTTTCAGCCTCGTATATGCAGACGTCCAGTTCATCCTCTTCGGGAAGCTCCGCGAAGATCCAGGCCTTTCCCGCAGAGAGCTGGACAGGAACAGGCCTGGAGCTTGAACTGCCGGTGAAGACTGCAAGCGTTCCCTGTCCATGGCTTCCGACTGGAAGTCCTATCAGCTGTCTTGGGAATTTGTAATAGAACGGATTCTTGATTTCCTTTTCGCATATCTTCCTGATGAATTCCCCCTCGAATGCCCTGACGGCGGGGAACTTTTCAGCACCTCCTGCAGCAGGAGCGCTTTCCCATCGGGCGAGGAGCAGTTCGAGAAACGCATTTTCCATGGACAAGGAGAAATCCTGTTTGAGGAATATCACCGGATACCTGCCGTCGCGCCAAGAGGTCCTTGCGGCAAGATAATCATAGGGGCCGACAGGCATGTCCTTGAATTCGAAGCCGCCGTTGGAATCTGTAATGGCCGTGAAGATTTCCGGGATGCCGTTGAAAACCATGTTCTGGGGGCCGCAGGAGGGATTTACAGCCGTCCTGCGGTAGTCCTCGATGGAGAAGGAATTGTTCATGGACAGCACAAGTTCGATTCCGGAGACAGGCTTGTTTTCGTCGTCTGTGATCCTGCCCTGAAGCATGCATGTGATGGGAACAGTTTTTCCAGTGGAAGAAGTTTTTAGCGGTGGTTGGACCGGATCGGGGAATGAGGGGAATATCTTTTTGATGTCAGCCTTGAAGATTAGCGCGGAATGCCTGATCAGTTCGAAATCCTCCTGGCAGCGTGCGGCGCTGCACGCGTCAGCGTAGTGCTTCCCGGAAAGCTCACGGTATTTTGCGACGAATTCATCGATGCAGTATCCCTGCCTGGACTCATCCGAATCGCGGTAGAACCCTTCGGATGAATAAAAGGCCGAATTCTCAGCCATCAGCACCTTCTTCAGGACTTCCTCGCGGGTGTTCGCGGGATTGAACGTTTCGACAGCATCCCTTGCGCAGCGCAGATCTCCCAGGCTCCTGTAGGCTTCGTTCAGCAGGAGGCATATCTGGTTCCGGACGCCTTCGTCACCGGAATGTTCCAGGTATTCGATCGCCGTACGCCTGGCGGTCTCGTATTTCCTTTCCTCAAGGAGTTTTTTTATGACACCTGTTTCCATGGCACTAAATCTTTTTTATGGAAAAAGCCGGAATATACTTTGATAAAGCAATATAGTATAGTAAAGTAAAGTATTCAAGGCTTATACTTTGATATTGTTGGAAAATATCATAAAATGCAATATTATATGAAGGTTGCCGGTAAAAACATAAAATATGGCTGTTGAAATGCATACCAAGAAAGAACTGGGGAGGATTCCGGAAAAGCGCCGCGGGATACTCAGGGCGATCACTGGGAAGATCGTCTCCGGTGAATGGCCGCTCGGTGAGAAGATCCCGAACAGGGTCACGATCGAAAAGACCTTCAACGCCAGCAGCGTGACCGTACAGCGTGCGATGGAGCTGCTTACCGCTGACGGCTTCCTCGAACCCCGCGGGCGCAGTGGCACTTTCGTAAGCAAGAATCCTCCGTATCTGCATAATTACGCAATAGTCTTCCATGGGACTCCGAAGCGCAACTGGAGCGCGTTCCTGGAATCGATCGCATCCGAGGCGGGCAAGCTGAAACTTGACGTCAGATCCCGTATAAGATGCTATTACGAGATCAACGGAGATCCGCGTGCCGAGGACTATGGACGACTTATAAGCGACATACGTGCGCACAGGCTGGCTGGAATATTCTTTACGACCAATCCATATCAGGTCGCAGGCACGCCTATCACGGATGAGGGCGATATTCCACGTGTAGCCATAACGAACTCAAAAGCCAATATCAAGCTCTCCAATGTGATTCTCGACGGCGAGTCCGTCGTCGAAATGGGCGTAAATTATCTCATAGGCAAAGGCTGCAGGAAGATCGGCCTGTTTGTGACCACGCAGCAGGCGAACGGCTTCCTTCCTCATTTCAAAAGGATATTGTCTGAGAAGAAATGCATCTGCAGGGATGAATGGATCCAGCCAGTGCATATCGCTTCGCCGTGGAGCGCGGTGAATGTAGTCAAGCTCCTCTTCAAACTGGACAAGAAGGACATCCCTGATGGAATTTATATAGCGGATGACAACCTGACTGCAAGTGTCATTGAAGGCATCAAGGCATCGGGCAAAGGCATTCCTGGCGACATAGTCGTGTCATCGCATTCCAATTTTCCTGCGACATTCGACTATCCTAAATCGGTTAAGCTGTTCGGTTTCAATATCAATGAGGTGCTCAGGAAATCTATCCAGCTGATGGGCATGAGGAACAAGGACCAGAAGATCCCTCCTTCAATAAAAATCAAGGCCTGCTCAGACGATGAATTCGAAAAAGCCTATTCATCCCAGGAATAGGTTCCAGTTCAAATTCCCTTTTTAGGAATTCCCCCTTCGCGCTTATGGACGTTCACAGGCGCCGATGTCGTGCTGCTTGCCCGTCGGGAACTTGCGTCCGGAGAAATCCGTCTCCACCGCATCAATCTTGAAGAGGGCCTTCAGGTCCAGTGCCATATCTGCTGCCGGAGAACCGGCTGCTGGCAAAAAGCATGACAAGCCGGGGATTCGTGACAAGTCGCCTGCCGTCCCGTGCGGGGAGGCGAGCTCGAACTGGGGATCGGCGTGGAGCCCCGCCGGCTTTCCATCGATCAGCTCCTTCCCGAGCTTGCGCCATTCGTCGAGACTTCCGCTCTTTGTCTTGCCCGACGTCAGGAACTTGCCGTCCTTCATCCAGTATAAGTTGCCCTGGAAGACGCTGATGTCCTTGTCGCGGTCGATATTGACAAGCGGTGCGCCCTTCGTGACCAGGATGTTGTTGCGGAAAGACACGCCGACTCTATTGCCGACGATGTTGACGAGGCCGTGTGCCGGCTGATCTGTGATGAATGTGTTGTTGTAAACTTCGATGCCGGACATGCCCTTGCCGTGGTTGCCGACATAGATCGCGCCGTACTGGCGGAGTTTTACTGCGTCGTTCTCGGAGACGTTGTAGCGCACGATGTTTCCACGGTCCTCATGAGGAGCGCCGGCATAGGTGTAGACGAGGATTCCCGCTCCATCGTTGCCATGGCTGTAATTGTACTGGAGGACGCACTCGATGCAGCCGCCGTCAAGGTCGAATCCGTCTCCGTCCGGCGCCTTGCCGGTCCGGTTGTTGTAGGATTCGCAGCGCTGGATCACGACACGCCTTGCTACAGCCGTCCAGATTCCACACGGACCTCCGACCTTCGTATTGCATAATGCGCCGTTCTCCCATGCCACACAGCGGTCGACGAGTCCTTCGTCGCAGTCCTCCACAAGAATACCGCTGCCGGAATGGTTGTCCGTATATTCAGGATCCCCGGTGTTCTTGTAGACTCGGCAGCCGGAGATCGTTACATTATGGTTCGCATACAGTTTTGATTTCTCGTCCCAGTATCCCGTGATGTAGATGCCGTAGAACTCGTTGTTGTGGGAATCGCAGCCTTCGATACGGACATCCTCCCAGCCGCTCTTGCTGCCGTCTGAGGCGTCTCCGCCGACGAAAATCCCGCATCCGGCGGGGGGCTGGTAGGCATCAGCCTTTTTTGCGGATGGTTTTAAATCGCGTCCGAATCCGGAGGTCTCGACGTTCAGGATGCGTGCATGTTTGAGCCGGACATTGCCGGGCAGAGTGTTCACGAATGTGATGCCGCATCCATGGTTCTTCGTGCTGCCGCTGCCGATGCATACAAGGTCGTGGATTTCTACACCGCCTGCGTCGCGGATGAGAACAGCGGTACCGAGTCCGGCATTGATGGTTGCGCGGCCTTTTCCATATGAGCCTACGACGACGGGCTTCTCCGGTGTTCCGGCATCCTGCGCGTCGAGAACGAGATTGCCCTCGAAGATTTTTCCAGCCGCGAAAAGTAGCCTGTCACCGGGCTTCAGCACCTGGCGGTTTGCGCGGTCAATGGTCTTCCAAGGTTTCTCGAGAGTCCCGGGATTCTCGTCGTTGCCGTCGGGATTGACGTAGTGGTCTGCCGCCATTCCTGTCTGTGCCATCGAGCCAATGAGCATTCCGCAGCTGAGCAAAGTCGTGATCTTCATATTGTCCATTTCCATTCTTTCAAACCTTGTTGTAAGGATCTCGTTCGGCGATGATCTTCCTGATATAGGTGTTGAGTTTCTGAGTGATGAATTCATAGTTGAAGGATCCTTTCTCGCGGTAAAGCTCCGAACGTTCGAGCTTGAACGGCTGTCGCACCCAGTCCAAGTCGACGATCGCCTTGAAATAATCCTTCAGGAACTTCTCCTGCAGGTCGAAGATAACGGTTCCTGAAACTCCGCCGTTGTACTCCTGGAGCAGTTCAAATGCAATATAGTCGAACTCCTTCTGGAGGTCTTCGGCCGGGATCAGCCGGAAGTATGTGGCGCTGGTCGATTTGTCCCATCGCCATGACTTCGGCTTCTCCTTGAAGTTCAGCTGGCGCTGCAGGGCTTCGGATACGGCAAGGAACTCCTTTGCAGGTCCGACCTTGAGGATGATCCTTTTTTCGGGATCGAAGGCCTTCGGCACATCGAGTACCACCATCAGGCTCCAGCCTGTACTGCTTGTGGAAAGGCGGGAGTTCAGAGGAAGTTTGAAGCTGAACGGATATGCGTATTCCATTCCTGAATCGAGAGTGAATCTGTCTGCAAAAGTGATCTTGCCATGGGGAGATCTCACAGTGACCGTATGACTGTTCTTTCCAGAACCCCGCCGTTCCTGCCAGAACTCCTCGAGGAGCATTGTGATGGAATTTCCGGATATCTCGTAGTTGCCGCACTTGATCAGGAGCTGTCCCTTTATCTCCCCGCCCTGGGGGAATACACTGCTGCCGGCGAGGATCTCGATCTTTGCGCCGCCGATGTTGAATGTCCGTTTCAGAGCCTCAAGAATGCCCATTGCCGCCTCCATCTGGTAAAAAGTCTTATAATTTATATGTGTTATGCAAGTGTTTCAATGCAAGTAAATGAAGATGAAAAAAACTGCAGTGATTTACTTTTAGGCGCCATATGCTAATTTTCATGCCATATGAAAACACAGCCAATGGAATTTTTTGCGACTGCGAGCAGCGGCACCGAGAGGGCGCTGCAGAACGAGCTCATTGAGCTCGGATTCAAGAGCGTACGACTGAACAGCGGTGGAACGCCGTTCTTCGGAGAGATCGAGGACGGCTGGCGCGCATGCCTGCAGTCCCGCATCGCCCAGAGGATCCAGCTTGTGCTCAAGAGATTCCAGTCACCGAGCGAACTTGACCTGTACAACGGTGTAAAGAGCATCGACTGGACGCCATACCTCACTCCTGAACATACGTTGGCAGTCAGCGCATTCTGCCATTCGAGCAATCTCACCCATACTAATTATATCGCGCAGAAGACCAAGGATGCGATTGTCGACCAGCTGCGCGAGGTGCACGGTTCGCGTCCGAATGTCGACCGCGAAGATTCAGACGTGAGGATTTTTGTCTTCATGGGCAACAACAAGGCGACGATCTATCTCGACCTCTGCGGAAAGCCGCTTTTCCAGCGCGGATACCGTCTGGAAAAAGGCGAGGCGCCGCTCAAGGAGACTCTTGCCGCCGCGATGCTGATGTATTCGGGATGGGACAGGAAGACTCCGCTCTGGGATCCGATGTGCGGTTCGGGGACGATCGCGATCGAAGCAGGTCTCTGGGCGAGGAACATTTCCCCCGGAATCTTCAGGGAGAAGTTCGGGTTCGAGAGATGGGCGAACTTCGACGAACAGGGTGCTGAAGTCTTGAAACGCATGCGCGGAGAGTGCCGGCGAGACGTGAACAATGAGATGCCCAGGATAATCGCTTCCGACTGCGATCCGACTGCGATTAAAACCGCAGAGGCAAATGCAAAACGGGCCGGAATAAAGATAACGTTTCGTGAGGCCCGCATTGAGGATATCCAGGCTGACGGCGCAAAACGGATTGTCGTTACAAATCCTCCGTTCAACGAGAGGATGGGTGTCGAAGCAGACTTCTACAGGAAGATGGGATCGGCATTCAGCAGACTGCACGGATGCCGTGTCGCTCTGATCAGCGCGAATCCTGCGGCCATGAAATGTATTCCGGTTAAGCCGATACAGATCTCCGGAATGAAGAACGGCAGCATAGACTGTGATTTTGCAGTTTATGATATGCCATAATGTGAATACATAAATTCCAAGTAGTCTGCGCTTTGTTTTTGCAGTTGAATTGATGTAGATGTTATGTGGTCTTATTTTCAACTGCCCCCCTTGCTATTTCCAGCCATTTTGATATAATACCAAATCAGTAAACAATTGGAGCTCAGAGCTCAGGAGACAAATCATGAAAAAGCTCATACTTGTAGGATTCCTGGGGGTGTTTTTTGCAGCGATGTATTTCCTTGATGTAGATGCATGGGCTGCAGACAAAAATGTGGCGAAGGCCGATGACAAGCAGGCTGCCGCTGCCATTCCCACCGAGGAGGAATTCCTGAAAGTGATCAAGGACAAATGCATAAGATGCCATCCAAAAGCGGCGGCTTCGATGGATACTCTCAAGCAGTTCAAATGGATCGTTCCGGGCAAGCCTGAGAGCAGTCCCGTCTACAAGGTAATAGGCAAGAATAAAAAGCCCAAGGGCACTTACCATAATCTTACTGATGCTGAAAAGAAGCTTGTCTACGACTTTATCAAGAGCATGAAATAAATTTTTACTTTTGCAAAAATTTATACTGGCCGTTCAATCTCAACCGCGACGCTCCTAGCATAACGTAGTGCGCCCGGTTTGTCGACTGTCACCTTCGCCTTCTTCACCCCTTTGGTCGCAAGACAGAGCTCAGCGACAGCACCGGCGGCCTTTTCGATCAGGAAGTATTTGGATTTCCTGATATGGTCGATGATCTGTTTTTTCAAGGTCTTGTAGTTGATGGTGTCTTCGAGGTTGTCACTCCTGCCGGCTTTGCGAAGATCGCAGGAGATCTCGATGTTCAGGATGATATTCTGTTTTTTCTTGCGTTCCCAGCCGTATGTTCCGATGATTGCCGGTATCTTCAGGTCCCTGATGATTATCTTGTCCATGTTTTCACCAAACAGTTTTAAGTTTCATGTTTTAGGTTTTAAGTAAAATTTTCGCACTCTCGCACTTCCGAACTCTCGAACTTACGCACTTCCCTGTTTCGCTTCTTTCCTGATCTCATCCAGGTTGACTCCGGTCACTTTAGGAATAGGATTGAAAGCTGAAGGCTTGTAGGATGGGCGTTTTCCGGAAAAGATTTCCGCGAGCGCCTCGCCCTGTTCTTTTGCCGCCGCCCACAATCCAAAAGTCTTGCCGTCGAACTGCGCGCAGTCGCCTATCGCGTAGATATCCTTTTCAGATGTTTCAAACCGGTCATTTACGATGATTCCGAATTCAGTCTTTAGACCGGAATATTCCGCAAGGTTGATCTCGGTCTTGATCCCTGCGGATACAATTGTGAAGTCGGTTTTGATCTCGTCGCCCCTGTTTGTCTTTGCTAGAAGCCCGCCGTCCTGGGATATTATTTCAGTAGTTATCCTGTCGAGGAGGAATGAAAGCGACGGGCTTTCTAATTTTTTGAGCAGTATCGCCGCTTCCGTCTCGTTGAGCTGTTTTGGCAGGAGCCTCGGGAAGAATTCAATCACATTCACCTTGAGTCCTTTTGCGTTCAGCGCCTGGGCGAGTTCAAGACCGAGAAGCCCGCCGCCAAGCACCACGGCATTCTGCGAAATCCGCATTTTCTCCATGATCTTCCTGGCGTCGGAGATTGTCCTGAGGACATATACTCCTTCATGGCTTATGCCTTTGATGGTAGGTGGCCTGAAAGCTTTTGCTCCGGTCGCAATGACAAGCTTGTCGTAATAAAAAATTTGCCCTGTTGAAGTGACTATGTTCCTGTCTTTGTGATTGACCGATGCGATTTCCGTTCCAAGGTGGATGTCCAAGGCAAATTTTTTATAATCCTCCAGGGAGGAGAGGAAAAGTTTCTTCTCCTCGACCTTTCCTGCGATGAGATCGGGAAGGCGGATCTTCGTGTAGAAGGGCAGGGGTTCCCTGTCGAACATGGTTATGGAGCAGTCAGGGATCTCGGCCCTGATCTTCTTTGCGGCATAGAATCCCGCAGGTCCGTTGCCGATGATTATAAATTTTTCTTTTTGCATATAGGCACTTAAGATACGAATATAAGGATTATTTGCAAATGACGGAACAGATTGTGAAAACGGCTGATGAAAAATATATTTCCCCGGAAATTCCATCGCAGGGGATCCAGGAAAAGTTAAAATCTTAAGAACATGTCTTACGACATTGACTACGAACAAATTAATACAATTTATTTGTAGCCTGTCTTCCGTAGCTGCCTTGGCGAAGGAGGATTAAGCCCGTAAGGGCTGTTCTTAATAAGTTGTTCTTAATCTACAAATCCAAGCGTGTTTTTCAAGCCTGCAGCTGGTCAGTGGAAGCTTGCCTGGCATACTTATAGAAAACCATTTTTCTCCAGAATGGCTTCGACCATGGTGCGGGCATCTTTTCCTGTCAATGATTCTCCTTTGATTGCGCAGGCAAATGCGTATGGCTTGCCATTGCTTTCAACATATCCGACAAACCATCCCAGATTGAATTTGCCGGTGTCATCGGAGCCTGATCCGGTTTTTCCGTAAAGGATTCCACGATCTGTCTTTTTGATGGTCATGATGTCCTTGAGAAGCGCCTGGGCTTTTTCTGAAAAAGGAAGTTTTCCAGTTACAAGGCTGCAAATCAATCCAGCCTGCTCCTCAGGCGAAATCAAAACAGTCTTTCTTCCTTTTGCGGGAAGCCAGAAGACATCTATTCCTGAGGAGATGTCGCGGTTACCGTAGTTGATCTTGTCTATCCACAATTGCATTCTTCCGGATCCGATCTTCCGGGCGAGATTCTGGAATGCCGGGACGCAGGATGCCCGGAAAGCTTCCTTCAAGGTCAGATCCTTGTTCCATTCCGGGATGAACCGTTTTTCACCGTCCCATTTATAGAAGGCCTCTTCAGGAGATGAGATGAGGCTGTTTTCAATGCCGATCAGCGTGTTCCAGATTTTAAAAGTGGAACAAGGCGGGAGCTTTTCCGCAGCTGCCTCAGGATGAAAAATACTGCTGGCCTGGGATGAGCAGTCAATGATGACAAACGTGCCATTCCTTTCGCCAAACGCCTCCTGGACTGACTTCTCCGGAAGAGGAAATACATTGTCATTGGCCAGGGGAGCCATGGCTAAGAATATTGTGGAAATAAGAGCTGTGAACACCAGCAGATTTATTCTCTGCGGGATGAGTTTGAGAAATATTACCATTATATATTCTTTCCGGTGACTGGGAAAATATGTTCAGAACCGCAGGATTCTTGCGTTCTTGGAGGCGGGGGTGGCGCGTGACATCGCCCAGTTGCGGATTCCCTTGATCTGCTGTTCCATGGTAGTTGAGAGGGGGACTGTATTGTTGATGTTCAAGGTTATGTCGCCATGGGCGAAAGGGCGGTTTTCGTAGTGGGCGTCGGTGCGTGCGGCCGATATGACCTGGGCGATCTCGGCCCCGTTCCAGCCGTTGGTCATGATCGAGAGCATCTTGAGATCGAACTGGTCGAGATTGTCGCAGAACTGTTTCAGGTAGATCGTGAATATCTCTCGGCGTTCTGCTTCATCGGGGAGATCCACGAAAAATACCTGGTCGAAACGGCCCTTCCTGATGATTTCAGCTGGCAGCGCATGGATCTTGTTCGCAGTCGCGGCGACGAAGATAAGCGGTGGCTTCTCCTGCAACCATGTGAGGAATGACGAGAAAATATGGGAGCTGATGGTGAGACCGCCTTCCTCTTCGAGCCCCAGTGCGTTCTCGATCTCATCGATCCAGAGCACGACGGGAGCGACGGCGCCGACGGTCTGAAGCGCCTTATGGAAGGTGGCTTCCGGACTTCCGTATATGCCGGAGAATACAAGATTCATATCGAGCCGGAACAACGGCATCTTCCAAAGGGCGGAGATCGCCTTCACCGCCAGGCTTTTTCCACATCCGCTGACTCCCATGATAAGCAGTCCCTTCGGGGGCATGATGCCGGCGTCGATGGCCTCCTTTGAAAAAACCTTTTCACGTTTGACCAGCCAGTCCTTGAGATTGCCGAGGCCGCCAATGTTGGAAACCAGGGCGCGAGGAGGGACGAATTCAAGATATCCGGTCTTTTTTATGATGACTTCCTTCTCGTCGAATATCTCATTGAAGATCGGCTCCTTCTCCGTCTTGCCGGATTTGAAGATCCTGTGCAGGATGCTGTCGATTCCCGCCATCGAAAGTCCTTTGAGCGCGATCTTTATCTCATCATTGTATGTTTCGGGCACTTTTGTATTTGGATATTTGCTCCTGATGCGCCTGAGTTCCTCGGCGATCTCATCGTCGCTTGGAGGAGGGACGTCGATCAGGTGGATTTCCTCGCGCAGGTTGTCAGGGAGCTTCAGTTCGGGGCTGATCATGAACAGGAATTTGCCTGTGCCTGCGGTCTTGCCGTAGTTGAATTCCCTGAGCGCCCTCCTGACCTCGGGATTGTCCAGATATTCTGAAAGATCCTGGAAGGCGTAGATGGATTTACTGCCATCTTCGGTGATGGTCCTGATGGCCTCCGCCGGATCCCTGGTCTTTTCGGGCTTGCCTGTCTTTGATAGGCCGCTGACACAGCTCCAAGTCTCGAACTTGAGGGAATTTTCAGAGGCGACCTGTTCGAGCATGGGCAGCACCCTGGTCTCTTCGGGACATAGGACATAGACAAGGGCCTTCTGTCCGAGGATTGCCTTTTCAAACTGTGTCTTCAGTGTCGCCATATGAAATCCTTTATTCAAAACGATATTATAGGATGGCCTTCCGCGGATTCAAGTCGAGTTAAGGGGAATACGGCGTCCATGCCTCTCCATTGAATCCGTTAAGGTTGAATTCTACGAATGGCAAGTATATATTTTTCATATGAAAAGTAAGAAATACCGAGTGAATCGAGATGTGTTGTCAGTTTCCAAGATAAGGGAATCTGATGAGTACATTTATTGGGGTAAAAAAACTTCGGCAGACAGGCTGGAGGAACTCGAAATAAACAGGCAGATAGTCTATGGCTACGGTGAAACTCCCCCGAGACTTCAAAGAATTCTTGAAATTGTTGAGCGAAGAAAAACTTGAATATTGATAAGCTTGCCTGACTTGCTTAAAAACAAGAAATCTGCGGGACGGCATAAGGATCTGGATGACTTGGAGCATCTGCGTCGAACTGGTAAAACGCAAGGACAAATGGAATGGGCGAAACATGGAAAATGCAGGTGATTTATTACTTGGAAGCTGTCCTGTGTAAGACATGTAGTTCTCAGGTTTAGTTATAACTATTTTGCTTTCGCTCGGGATATTTATTATGCATAAAATAATCTTGCTCTTAAGTATTGTCTTGTATGGTTGTGGAAAACCAAGTACTGAGCAATCTAAGAGCGACTTGTCTAATTCTTCAGGGGGTAATAATTCCAGACAAGAATTACATGTTGCTGAACTTGCCCAAAAGCTAAGTGACAAGGATCCCCGAGTGAGATACAGGGCAGCTGAAGCACTTTCCATGTTGGGGGAGAAGTGTGCGCCGGCATTACCACAGCTGATGGATCATATAGATGATGAAGAATGGGCCCGTTTCGATAACGAAGGAGGAGCTGTCAGGTTAATGGTAGACAGGGCACTTTTTCAGATTAAAGATGGTGTTGAGCCTCTTTTGATTTCAAGTCTGGAAAGTCCAAACCCGGTGCGCAGGAGAAATGCCGCATCACTCCTCGCATTGCGGAAAGACCCGAGCGCAATCAAATCCCTGATTAAGTTGCTTAAAGATCCCGATCGTCTTGTCAGGGCAAATGCCGCAGAGGGATTAGGATATTTCCATCTGCCAGAAACAGCTTTGCCTATTGCAGGATTACTCAAAGATGAGGATTGGTTTGTCAGGATGAAAGCAGCTTCTGCACTTGCCTTGGCAAAATCTTCAATTGTTGTGCCTCAGCTCATGGAAGCATTGAAGGATCAGGAAGAGAACGTTAGATGTGCAGCAGCTGAATCTCTTGGCTTTATCGGTGATGTACGGCCAATAGAAGTATTGTCCATGTTGGCAGAAACAGACAAGTCGAAAGATGTCCGTAATGCTGCAGCAGATGCATTGAAACGAATAAAAGATTCCCAGGAAAATCTGAATAAAATCAATCTGGAAGGTGTAAAGGCTAGGCATAAAAACCAAGGTTAAAGCAGGTTGCCGGCGCCAGGAGGCCGCCAAGGTGGACCATTCCCATCCTGACAGGAGTGACGTATTGCAGATAAAGCAAAGAAAGCAAAAGGACAGCCCTTGCGGGCTTGAGGTACAAACGAATTCCATTGCGTCCGCACGTAAAATTTCCGCTTGCATTTTCAGTTAGTTCATCTAATTTCAATCATCTAGGAAACTCAAATTTTCATAATGGCGCAGGACAGCATCCTGTGTTTTCATATCAATGATGGAAGACAAGACAGAACCGGTCAAACCGGAAAAGAAGATTTTCAATCGACTCCTCAGGCTGAGCTGGCAGTACCGTGCCGGCTGCATAAAGGTCATAGTATTCCAGGTGCTCCTTCTCGCCTTTGAAATATTCGGACTCGCCCTCATCGGTGTCGGCGTGGACTATATAAAATTCGTCGCCACCACGACAATTTCCCATGAGATGCGGAATTCAGGGATCTGCTCCTCCGGGAATATCAAATATCTGCAGGAGGATGCGCATGCCGGAATCATTCCCTACGTCATCCCCAAGACACCTTCCTGGCCTTTCCACATCAAGCCGCCTGCCGAATGGACGACGATTGAGATCCTGATAGCCATTGCCATCGCAAACATCATCTTTGCATTGGTACGCTATTTTCTGACCTACCAGTGCAGCATCGCGGTCGTGAAGCTGCTCCAGCAGGGGATCGTGGTCGATCTCAGGTCCAAGATATACTCGAAGCTGCAGAGGCTGAGCTTCAGGTTCTTCGATTCGCGTACGAGCGGCACCCTCATCAACCGTGTCACAGGAGATGTCCAGTCGGTCAGGCTCTTCATCGACGGTGTGATAATCCAGGGCGTCGTCATTTTGATCTCCATAGCGGTCTACCTCTCGTACATGCTTATGATCCATGTGAAACTCACGTTCGTGTGCATGCTTGCGGTTCCTTTCATGTGGGTCTTGTCGGCTTATTTCTCGAAGAAGCTCAAGCCTGCATACATCAAGGACCGCGACAACGTCGACAAGATGATCCTCGACATGGTCGAACGCGTCCAGGGAATCCATGTCGTCAAGGGGTTTGCGCGTGAAAACGAGGAGCTGGTGAAACTCGCCGAGGACAACAAGTCCGTGCGCGACCAGAAATGGAAGATATTCGGGTTCGTCAGCCTTTTCCATCCGCTCATAGACATGCTGGCGCAGTTCAACGTGATAGTCCTTCTCGCCTATGGAGGATATCTTGTCATCATCGACGAACTTCCGCTCGGTACCGGACTGATCGTCTTCCTCGGGCTTCTCCAGAGGTTCTCCGGGCGAGTCAACACCCTTGCCGGAATAGTGGACCATCTCCAGCAGAGCGTGGCCGCCGCGAGCCGTGTCTTTGAAATCCTGGACGCCCCGATAGAGATCCAGAGCCCGGAGAATCCTGTCAAGATGGAGAGGGCGGCCGGGGCGGTCTCCTTCAAGGGTGTCTCATTCGAATATAATCCCGGTGAACGTGTGCTTGACCACATCGATTTTGAAATCAAGCCCGGGCAGTTTGTCGGAATACTCGGTACGACAGGATCCGGCAAGAGCACGCTGCTCAGCCTGATCCCCAGGTTCTATGACGTCAAGATGGGGGCGGTGCTGCTGGACGGCAAGGATGTGCGCAAATATGATGTCGATGATCTGCGCAGGCAGATTGGGATCGTCTTCCAGGAGAGCTTCCTCTTCAGCAACACGATAGCCTCCAACATTTCCTTCGGCCATCCCAGCGCCACGAGGGATGAAGTCATAAGGGCTGCGAAGATCGCAGCAGTGCATGATTTCATCATGACTTTGCCGCAGGGCTACGACACTGTCATCGGGGAGGCGGGCTCGGATCTTTCCGGCGGGCAGAAGCAGAGGCTCGCGATAGCCAGGTCGATCCTCCTTGATCCTCCGCTGTTCCTCCTTGACGATCCGACGGCCTCGGTGGATCCGGAGACGGAGAAGGAGATCTTCGAGGGGATAGACGGCGCGATGAAGGGCAGGACCACGTTCATGGTCACCAACAGGATCAGCGTGCTGAAGCGGTCCGACGTCGTCCTTGTGATGCACCGCGGCCAGATCATCCAGCGCGGCACCCACGACGAACTTATAAAGGCGAAGGGACATTACCGCAGATCGGCCATAATCCAGTCCGAATTCGAGAAGTCGCAGACTGACGGCACGGTGGCGAAGGAGACAGCATGAGCACAGTAAAACAATCACCTATAGCGTATATAAGGAAGGACCATGAGCGCAGGCAGAAGCCTCTGGACTACGGAATGTTCGTGCGCATCTTCTCGTATACGAAGCCATATGCGCTGAAGAGGAACATCCTGCTCGGGCTTGTCATATCGCGTTCCATCCAGCTGCCGATCCTCCTCTGGGGCATAGGCGCGATCATAAACGGCCCGATAAACAGCCATGACGTCAATGGAATGATATGGGCGGTCGGAGCATTCCTGGCGTTCACGCTTTTCACGCAGTTCACCTTCCATTTCAGGCAGAGGCTTGCACTGGAACTCGGTGAATCGGTGATCCATGACGTGCGCCGCGACCTGTTCAAGCACATGATGAATATGCCGATGGGATTCTTCAGCCGTACAAGGCTGGGGAGGCTGATCAGCCTTTTCACCTCCGACGCGGAAGCTGTCAGGAACGGAATCCAGTCGGTCGTCTTTGTAACCATGGTGCAGGCGGGAAACATGATAATCGCGGCCGTCCTGATGTTCTGGTACGACTGGAAGATGTTCATGGTGGTGCTTGCGATGGCGCCGATCATCTGGGGTTTGAACCGCTATTTCCGCCAGCGGCTGATAAACGCGTACCGCGCAGTGCAGGAGAGCTTCAGCCGCGTCACTGCAACCGTCGTCGAGTCAATCAAGGGTATGAAGATCATCCAGGGATACTCGAGGCAGGATCTGAACTCCGAAATGTTCCGCGACCTCGTCTACGACCATTCAACCTACAATCTCAGGGTGACACAGGCTGAGGCGACATTCCTGCCGCTGCTCGAGGTGAACAGCCAGCTCTTCCTCTCGGCGCTCCTCATATACGGCGGCTCACGCGTGCTCGGACATGACATGACGCTTGCCAGCTTCATCCAGTTCTTCTTCCTTTCCGGCATGTTTTTTTCGCCGATACAGACTCTTGCCGGACAATACAACCAGGCGCTGACGGCAATGGCTGGCGCTGAAAGGCTGTTCAACTTCCTGGACAGCAAGCCCGACTGGAAGGACGTTGATAATGCAGTCGTGCTCGACAAGGTGGACGGAAAAGTCGAATTGAAGGATGTGACATTTGAGTACAAGCCTGAAAGGCCGGTGCTGTTAAATATCAGCTTTACCGCAGAGCCGGGACAGACGATCGCCCTTGTGGGTTCGACTGGCAGCGGCAAGACGACCGTCACAAACCTGATCACCAAGTTCTACCTGCCGACCCAGGGACAGGTGCTCATCGACGGAAGGGATATTTTGGAGATCGACACCAAGTCGCTCAGGCGCCGTCTCGGAATCGTGCTCCAGGTCAATTTCCTCTTCACGGGCACGGTGATGGAAAACATCCTCGTAGGAAGGCCGGGCGCGTCGGAGCAGGATGCACTCGAGGCCGCGAAGAAGATTGACTGCCTGGATCTCATCGAGGCGCTGCCCGAAGGTTTCCAGACGAGGGTGGGGGAGAGCGGCGTCGGACTTTCGCTCGGACAGCGCCAGATCATCTGTTTCAGCCGTGCGATGCTCGCAAATCCGAGGATCTTCATCCTTGACGAGGCGACGAGCTCCGTGGATGCGATTACCGAGGAACGTCTGCAGAACGCCCTTTCAAAACTTCTTGCCGGCAGGACAAGTTTCGTCGTGGCGCACAGGCTGAGCACGATCAGGAATGCGGACATCGTGCTTGTCATGGATGCGGGAAGGATCGTCGAAAGGGGCACTCACCGCCAGCTTCTCAAGCTCAACGGCGTCTATGCCAGGCTCTACCGTGAATTCATGGTCGCACATGAGCTGTAGGACAGTAAAATCCAGCTGTTGGTATTTCTGAGCCGTGAAATCCCTGCTGTCATTTCCCGGCGGGAGTGACGGCCTTTGAATTTCCACCCAGCATGTAGGGGCCATGCTGTGACAATTCTACAAAGCCAGGAATCGTTGCAAGCTTGTCTTTGAACCGGGTCCTTGTAAGGATGAAAATCTTCTTGTCGGTCTTAAGCAATTCTATGAACTCGTCATTGTCGTCGGCTGAATCGAAACGGTATCTTTTCATTTCTTTCCCGACGTAATAGAACAAGCAGGGCTTCCATAGGCCATAAGCCGCGATGAATTCGCCTCCTGATATCCTCCGCTTGAGATCAAGCGCCATGTCCTTTGCCGGCTGCTGGATGTGTCTTATGGTATATGCCGCGGAGAAGAAACCGGCAGTGCAGATGAAAAGGCCGCTGAAGCAGACAAGCATGACCATCCTTTCCGGCATTTTCCGGCGGAAAACAGTCACTGCGGCAAATGCAGCAAGGCCAGTCAGGATTATCGCGAGCGAAGACAGGAGGGCCGAAGGAGGTGCGGCAGGAAGGGCATATTCATTCTTGTCGGGGACAAGGTTTTTGACCATGTATTCCCAGGACGACGGCAACATGAAATACAGGATGACTGCGGCAATGATAAAAGCAAGCGACAGCACAATGTGGAGGCCCATGAAGGCATGGGTTGAGATGTTTGAGGTCTTGGTGCGGTTGAAGAGAAGGGAAAGGTAATATCCGGACAATATCCCCAGGAATGGCACGGCAGGCAGTATGTAATGTGGCAGTTTTGTGGCTGCGACCGTGAAGACGGCGACAACTGCTGCAACTATTATTGCCGAGAAGAATATAAGTCTTTCCAGCGGAGTGGAGAGCTTCCCCTTCATCCATCTTTCAGCTGCGTCGATGAATCCCGCCAGGGACGATGGGAAGAATGGATAAGTGAACAGCATTATTATCAGGAAATAATAGAAAGGGATGCCTGCGTGTCCGACCAGTGATTTAGTCCCGCGTTTGAGGATCTGTTTCATAAAAAAATCGTTGATGAACGCGTCCCCCATCTTCAGATAGACGACGAAATACCAGAAATTCAGGATCAGGAAAATGACAATTCCCGCCGGTATCAATGATTTTTTCAACACGCTCAGGGTTTTCCTCTGCGAAAACGCGTAGATGAGCGCGGAAGGGATGATCACCGCAGGAGCAACAGGCCCCTTGGTCAGGAAGCCCAGGCTGAGGCCGGTCCAGAAGATCAAGTACCATGGCCATGTCTTTGAATCTTTCTCCGTCGCTATGAAAAAGCCCAGCAGGGAAACAGTCGTGAACAGTACAAGGGGCATGTCAACGAGGAAAGTCTTTGCGACGACCGCAAATATCGGGGAAAATGCCGTTGAGATGATAATGAGCGAGGAAGTGAGGACGTTCCCGGATATTTTATAGATGAACATGAACATGAAGCAGAGGAGCAGGACGGCTGAGAATGCAGATCCGGCCCGGAGCGAGAATTCATTGGATCCCAGGATTTTCTGGAAGAAACCGGAAAGCCAGAAGGCGAGAATCGGCTTATCAAGGAATTTCTTCCCGTTGATCTCGGGAATGAAATAGTCACCGCTCCTTTCCATGTTCAGGGCCACGGTGGCATAGAGGCCCTCATCCCTGTCCGTGAACGGATATGAGCCAAGTCCCGTAAAAAACACGATTGCGCACAGCAGCAGCAGCAGACAGGCGGCAGTCCTCGGCTTTTCAAGATAGGATTTGAAGTCGTTCATTGTGGCTTTCCCTGTTCAAGCGTCTTTCATTCCTGTTCCGCGTTCCTTGACATCAAGGAGAGCTTCATTTTTCATTCTTCTCTTTTTCTGGAATCTGATGCATGCGACAACTATGATGATTAAAAGGCAGAATAAAAGCCCCCTGTACAGTATTGTCCTGAAAATGTCCACTGTCGCCGGCTTTGTTCCCTGAGGCTTGTCTCCAGAATACCTGAATACGGGATTCAAATAGAACTTCGTCCCGTCCTTGAAAGTTATCTCAGTCCTGATGTAGGTGTCTTCGGGGATTATGGCATATGAGGACGCCGAGGTTGACTTTGCCGCTTTCCTTGATGCTCCATCCTGCCCTATGAATTTGATTTCATCCGCCTCTTCATTGACAGCAACCTCCAGTACGCCATTTGTGACTTCCACGCGCAGCAACGAGGGAAGCTTGCTTATCCGGGCCGCTTTATTCTCATATGTCTCATCGCGGATCTGCAGTTTTGCGAAAAGCACACCATAGTTCCTGCCGGTTTTCAAGGCGTCGACGATCCCCTCCCTTGTGAAGGAATCCGCATTGATCATATTGAAGCATCTGGCGACCTGCCTTGTCTTGCTGATGTCATGGGTGTCGTCCCCGGCTTCCAGATAGGCGATGCGTCCTGCGGACAAGGCGGCATCCCAGTGCTGTTCCGATGTCCTGTAATGATTCAGGACCTCCAGGCAGTCGTAGTTCGTGAGATATTTCATTTCGTCAATCGTATAGCCATAGGCAAAAGCAGGATGGGCAAGGCTCACAATCTCATTGTCCCCCTTCAGCAGATTAATGATGAACTGTTTCTGATCCTTGAATTGATAGACGGGGAAGTCAATCCATGTCGTCCGGTTCGCACCTATGCATAAATGATGGGTCTTCTGGATCCCGTATCCATGTTCGTATGCGGGAATAAAGCATGATTTGTCATAGCTGGAATCGGAAATGGACATGTAGTTTGAAATGCTGGCAATATCATAGCCAAGCATCTTGTATGCACGGAAGGCATCCTCGGCACTGTCCTTCCCGCTGGTCACTCCGGCATAGGATCTCGTGTGCAGATGGAAGTTGCACCTGTACCATTTCGAGGAGGCTGGCTGGCTGTAAGGATTCCAGATTTTCCCGCCTTGGAATTTCTCCGCGGCCGGAAATTTGTAAACCGGACAGATCAGATACGGAATGAGGGCATAAGCCAGGAAAATCAATAAAATAACTTTCAGGGCCTTCAATGAAAAACGCCAGCCGGGCAGTCCAAATATTCTTCTTGTTATATTAATGATGGGAAATCCTATTATTGTTTTGCAGGAGTTCCTGCAGGAGCTGCCACAGGCTCTTTAGGAGGCGCCTTGGCAGGTGTTTTAGCTGGTGCTGGAGGAGGAGGCCTTATGTCAATCTTGATGTCCTTGACCGGGTCTCCATTCTTGTCGAGGAAGCGGGCTGAAACGCCGGCTTCCCCGTTGCCGTTGATGACCATCGCCTGGAGGATGTTCACCCCTTTGTTCAAGGTTAGCGGCAGGGATTTGTCCGTATCCTTTGTAACTCCACGCCCGGCATAGATCCTGAGCACTTCACAGTAGTTCAGGGACCAGAGCGAGCTGTCATCCGAGCCGATTGAGAGCCTTACATTTGGAATGTCCTGGTCGACGATGACGTATGCGACAACGAAGTAGAGGGAGTTGTTGACCGGCGAGTCAAACTTCCAGCAGGGATCCTCCGCCTGATAGACCTTCCAGACCAGATCCTTGCTGTCGACAGTGACCTTGTCGCCGTCTGCCGGGGTGATTACCCTCTGCCTGGGGAAATACTCTTTTTCAAAATAAGACTTTTGCGCCTCTTCAGTATGGACTCCGGCATTTGCCTCCAAGGCAATCGCCTGCAGGCCCAGCCAGTTCCGGATATATCCGTCATTATCCACATAGTAGGAGGCCTGTGCCTGCACCAGGACCGCCAGCAGGGTGGTCAGCGCACAAGAAACAATCATTGCAATTGTCCTGTTCATCGTATTTTCATTTCCAGACGTTGTTCATGAAGAGCATGCTCTTGAGGATCTTCGTGGTGATGCTTCCGGCGGTGGCGCCGGATTTGGCCTCGTTGACGTAGAAAGTTATGGCCTTCATGACCTCGGCGGCGGTGTTGAAGCGCTTGTCAGGGGCCTTGTCGAGCATCTTTGCCATGACGTCCTGCAGCCAGGTAGGCAGCTGCGGATTGATTTTTTTCGGCGCCTCGGGCCTCTTCTCCCTTATGGACTCAAGGAGCTGGTAGAATGTGTCTCCCTGGAAAGGCCTGGCTCCGGTGAAGAGCTCGTAGCAGATGACTCCGAGAGAGAAGATGTCCGAACGCTGGTCGATGGTCTTTGCCGAATCAAAGCTCTCAGGCGACATGTAGGCCGGAGAACCCATGACGTCGGTTGTCATTGTTATTCCGGAATCTGACACCTTGCATATTCCGAAATCCGTAAGCTTGACGGTGAGGTCTTCCGTGATCAATATGTTTTCAGGTTTCACATCCCTGTGCAGTATTCCGCACTGGTGGACGTAGTCGAGTGCATACGCGATCTGATTGATGATATAGAGCTTCTGATCGAAGCTGAGCTCTATCTTCAGCTTTATATATTCGGAGAGCTGCCTGCCGCTGATGAACTCCATTATGATGTAAGGCATGTTCACCTTGTCGTCATGGTTGAATTCAAAGAGCTTCACTATGTTGGGATGGTTGATCTGCTTGAGTATTTCCGATTCCTGCATGAATCGCTTCAGCCTTATCTCATAGTTTATGGGATCCATGTCCTGCCTGAGGATTTTTATCGCGTAGAAATTGCCGTCCTTCTCCCCGAGGAGCACCGTGCCTGAATTTCCTGCGCCCAGGGATTTTATGATCTTATATCCTCTGAATTCTGATTTTTTCAAAGTGTCGGCGGGATTGAACAGGACTTTCTGTTCCGCCAGCGCCTTTTCAATGAGGGAATGAAGGAGGGAAAAATCGATAGGCTTCGTAAGATAATAGAAGGCGCCCTCCTTCACGAAATTTATCGCATCGGTGAATTTGGGCTGTCCTGTAAGGACGATGAAAGGTATTTCCGGCATGACCTTCCTGCATTCGGCGAAGAAGTCCTTGCCTGTAATTTCCGGCATGCACATGTCACATATGATGAGATTGAATACGGATGCGTTCAGCTTGTCGGCCGCCTCCTCCGCCGAACCCGCGACTTCCACATGGTATTTTTCTGAAAGCCCCTGGAACAGGAGCTTCCTTATGGGCTCTTCGTCGTCGACCGCGAGGATCCTGGGCGTCTCACCAGTTGAATACTGGACCTTGTTTATTTCTTCAGCCATTCTAATTTCCTACTTTGCTGCTGGCTCATTCAATATTTCATGGACAATCTTGAGGAGCTCCTTCAACGGATATGGTTTGTAGATGAAGCGATATCCATGCTCCCTTATGTCATTCCAGCGCGATTTCTCGTCGGTATAACCGCTGGTGAGCAGAATCTTCAGTTCCGGACTGATCGCCTTCAGCTGTCCTACAAGCTCCACCCCGTTCCCGTCCGGCATTACCACATCTGATACGACCATTTTGAACTTGGACGCATTATGTGAGAAAAGGTAGACCGCCTCCTTGTATCCCGAGGCCTCCCATATCTCATAACCATACTGCCTGAACGTATTGCAGACCATGTCCCTTACCGCGGCCTCATCTTCAACCAGTAGTATACATTCGCCTGAGCCTTTTTGCCATACGTCATCGTCTTCTACGGATTCATCGTCCCCGGCGGTTTCGACCGCTGGAATATAGATTTTAAACTCGGTCCCCCGGCCGAGTTCGCTGTAGACGTGCACCCATCCCTTGTGCTGCTCTACGATTCCATGCACCACGGCCAGTCCCAGCCCTGTCCCCTTGTCCAGCTCCTTGGTCGTGAAGAAAGGTTCGAAGATTTTCTCAATGACGTCCCTTGTCATGCCTGCTCCGGTATCCGATACCGAAAGACATACGAAGTCCCCGGCTCTCACTTCATTGCCGGGAAGTACATCCTCGTCTGAAAATGTCGTGTTTGATGTCCTTATGATGATATTCCCTCCGCCCGGCATTGCGTCCCTTGAATTCACGACGAGATTCATTATCACCTGCTGCATGTTCCCTGAATCCGCGTAAATGTTCTTCAGCTGCGGATCAACTTTGATATCCAGTTTTATGTCCTCGCCGATAAGACGCTTGAGTATCTTCTGTTCAGAGGAGACCATCTCATTCAGGTTCAATATCTTCGGGGATATCACCTGCTTCCTGCTGAAGGCGAGGAGCTGGTGCGTAATGTCGGTCGCATGCTTGGCGGCATGCCTGATCTCCATGAGATTTGAATGATCAGGGGAATTCTTGTCGGTCTTCATGAGCTGAAGCTCCGTGAATCCCAGTATGACCTGCAGGCAGTTGTTGAAGTCATGGGCCACCCCTCCCGCGAGCCTCCCTATGCTTTCCATCCTTTGCGCCTGGCGCAGCTGGTTCTCCAGCGCCTTCCTGTCCTGCTCGGCCTTGAAACGGTCGGTGATATCAATGTCGGAACCGCGGTATCCCAGAAGCTCCCCGTAATCGCTGAGTATCGGAACACCATTTGTCGAAAGCCATATTATCTTTCCGGTTCTGGAAAGGGCCGGATTCATAAGATCGTGGAAGGAACCTTTGGACTTGAACGTCTCAAAGGACATTTTCTTGAACTCCTCGCGGTGTGCATCCGGATGAAGGTCATAGAAATATTTCTTGCCGATCAGTTCTTCAGGTTCATATCCGAGTATGTTCTTCGAAAGACTGCTGACATAGGTATACAGGCCGCGCGGATCCACTTCCCAGAGCATCTCCTTTGCGATTTCCGCAACCTGCTCAAAACGCCTCGTGCTGCTGATCAGGGCATCCTCGACCGTCTTGCGCTTTATGGCGGCGCCAAGTATGCTCGCTGCAATCCGCAGCGCATCAAGCTCGGAAAGGCTCCAGTCCCTCTCCTTCTGGCACGAATCCACGCCCATCATACCCCATAGCTTCTCCCCCTCGAGGATTGGAACCAATGCAATCGATTTTATTCCGCGCTCCATGAGCATGGACTGTTCGTTTGCAGGGAAGTCCCTGATATGGCCGTAGACAACGTTCTGCTCCTTTAGAAGCGCGGCCCTCCTCTTGAAAACCGTGCTTGCAGGATCCAGGCGCTGCAACTTGATGTTCCCTATCTGCGGCTTGATATCCGGAGCGCACCATTCGAAGATCACCTTGTAATAGTCCTTCTTGTCTTCATTGAATGATTTCATGAGGTATACGCGATCAAGTTCGGAAGATTCCCCGAGCTTCTTCAGGGCTTTCATTATCGATTCGGAAAGATCGACATCAGTAAGGAAGATTTCAGAGGCGAATGCCAGCGCCTGCATTATAAGGTTGCGGCGCCGGATCTCCTGTTCGACCTGCATGTGCTGGGTCTTGTCGCGGATTATTCCCAGTACCTGGTGGATCCTCCCTTTTGAATCCCGGACTGGTACAAGCTTGATATCAATCACCATCTTATCTGTAGCCGAGGACAGTATCTCCTCGTCTGTCACGGATTCACCTGTTTTGATGACGTGCTTTATCCTCGCCAGGTGCCGTTCGGCTATGTCAGGAGGGAATATTTCATGCTGTTTTTTTCCTACAGGATCCCCGTTCAATCCCCTGGCGCTGCTGATATAAAGTACTTTACCTTCAGTGTCGAGAAGCAGTACTGTCAGATCAGGGATTGCCTCGGTGAGAGTCGTCAGGATAACTTCGCTCTGATTGTAGTTCCCGGCCAAATCCCTGAGGGCATGATGCGTTTCGGTTTCAGAGAACCCGACTTCCGCGCAGATTTCACAGGGGATGCCTATGCCTGCAAGTTTTTCCTTTGCAACCTTGGCGGTCTCGGAACTGCCTTCAATTGCCAGTAAGATGTTCTTCTTTTGAGCCATCCAAGCATGCTTTCATGGAATTGGTTTGCCATCAAGACATTATTCCACCGAATATACCTTCCATAATTGCATATTGCTAACATGCGGCAATATATTTTTACTCTCCAGGACTCAGGTAGAAACAGTAAGCAAGGAAGAAGAACAGCCCTTGCGGGCTTAACTACGAACGAATTTCAAAGGCAATTGGAAACTGTTTGCAGTTAGAGCCTGCTCGAAAAGAAGGTAGCACAGACATTCCTGTCTGTGTTACTTTTCAAGACAAATTTCATTTTGAGATTACCTTTTCGAGCAACGTCTAGTTAAAGTCGCAAGACGTGTTCTTTAAGGTTTGGTGCGGGAATAAGATTTGTTGGAGTTCACAGCTTTAGCGTGTTCTTTTCTTAAAAGCTGTGAACTCCAACTTCGGCAATCAGCCCGAAAGTGCAATTGTCTCCACTATCGTCCTTCCATTCCACGTTCAAGCCATGCCATTAGGAATGTTGAAATATTTCTTTCTGAAATAGAGAGATACATTGACAAGGGCTATGAGCACCGGCACTTCGACAAGAGGGCCGATGACCGCGGCAAAGGCAACGCCCGAGTTGATGCCGAACACTGCAACCGCGACGGCGATGGCCAGCTCGAAGTTGTTTGACGCCGCCGTGAATGACAGCGTCGCGCTCTGGCCGTATGAAGCACCTGCCTTCTTGCTCATAAGGAACGACAATAGGAACATGATGACAAAATAAATAAGAAGCGGTATGGCGATGCGCACCACGTCGAGGGGGATTTTTACAATGAGTTCACCCTTGAGGGAGAACATGACCAGAATCGTGAACAATAATGCGATCAGCGTGATCGGGCTGATTTTCGGGATGAACTTTTCCTGATACCATTCCCTGCCTTTTATCTTTATAAGTGTGAAACGCGTGATAAGTCCTGCGATAAATGGAATGCCGAGATAAATAAATACACTCTTCGCAATCTGCCAGATGGTTATATCGACCACGACGCCTTTCAGCCCGAGCATGGGCGGAAGAATGGTAATGAATATCCAGGCGTACAGGGAGAAGAACAGCACCTGGAAGATTGAATTGAAGGCCACAAGCCCTGCGCAGTATTCAGTGTCGCCTTTTGCCAGTTCATTCCAGACGATGACCATCGCAATGCAGCGTGCAAGACCTATCATGATGAGACCGATCATGTATTCGGGATAGTCCCGCAGGAAGACAATAGCCAGCACGAACATCAGTATTGGCCCCACCACCCAGTTCTGCACAAGTGAAAGCCCTAGCACCTTGAAGTTTTTAAATACTTCGCCCATCTCCTCGTATTTTACCTTGGCCAGGGGCGGATACATCATGAGGATAAGCCCGATGGCGATCGGAATATTGGTGGTGCCCGACTCGAACTGCTTCCAGAATCCCGCAATGCCAGGGAAGAAATATCCCCAGCCGACACCGACAAGCATGGCAAGAAAAATCCAGAGCGTCAGATAACGATCAAGAAACGATAATTTTTTCGTCAGGCTCTCAGTCATGCTTTATTTAATCTCCTTTTTTATTGTCTCTAAAATCTGTCTACCAGCCCATCTTTCCTTTTCCATAAATTTATTCTTCGAGGTAAGGCAGGCTTTCCAGCCTGCACTATTTCAATTTATAAATAACAGGCTGAAAGCCTGTCTTACTTAATTGCCGACACATACAGGCTTGTCACATAGTCGCCCAGCTTCTTTCCCCTTGGCAGTTTCCTGGCTATTGCCTTGTACATCGGATCATTCCATTCCGACATTGACTCGATATAGTCGGGCTTCAGGACAAGCTTAATCTTTTTCAGTCCTGCTTTCTTCGCCATCTTCTCGGTTTCCTTCACAAGGACGGCACCGGCGACGCAGCCGACAAGGGCGTTCACGGATTCAAGAACGGATTGGGGCAGGGGCTTGAGCAATGCCAGATCAGAGACTGCGACTCGTCCGCCTTTCCTGAGAACTCTTGCCATCTCGTTCCAGACCTGCTGTTTCTCAGGCGACAGGTTGATCACGCAGTTCGAAATTATTACATCGACCGAATTGTCGGCAATAGGAAGATGCTCGATCTCGCCGAGACGGAATTCGACATTCCTCAGTCCTGTGTTTTCAGCGAATACTTCCGCGTTCCTCCTCGCCTTGGACAGCATGTCCGGAGTCATATCGACTCCGATCGATTTTCCTTTCTTTCCGACTTTCTCCGCAGCGATGAAGACGTCAAATCCGCCGCCGCTGCCGAGATCAAGGACGACTTCACCGGGTTTCAGAGATGCGACTGCAGTAGGATTCCCGCAGGACAATCCCATGTTCGCGCCTTCCGGAAGAGCATCAAGCTCCTTCTTGTCGTAGCCGATGACTTTTGCGAACTTCGCAGAATTGAAGTCCTTCTTCTTCCCGGTGGAACAGCAGCACAGATCGCCGCTCTTTGCGATCTTCGCATATGATTCGCGGACCTTCTCCCTTACCGATTCCTTCTTGTCGCTACAACACGTTCCCATAAATTTTCTCCTTAGGTAAGGCAGGCTTTCCAGCCTGCACTATTTCAATTATTAAATAACAGGCTAAAAGCCTGTCTTACTTAATCAAGTTATCAGGGGTTTTTTCCACAAAATCCCTGATTTCGTCACGTACGCGCCTGTAATGGCTCAAAGCTTCCTCTTCGGATTTTGCGGATTTAGCAAGCTGCGGCGGATCGTCGAATCCAACATGGATCACCTTTGTCTTGCCTGGGAAGAAAGGGCAATTTTCATTTGCATGCCCGCAGACGGTGATGACATAGTCAAAATCAATCCCTTTCAGTTCATCAACGTGTTTTGACCTGTGTTTTGAAATATCCACCCCGGCCTCTGCCATGACTTTTACAGCAAGGGGATTGAGGCCGTGCGTCTCGATTCCTGCGGAATACGCATCTATGATATCGCCCTTCAGATGCCTGCACCAGCCTTCGGCCATCTGGCTCCGGCATGAGTTGCCAGTGCAGAGGAACAGCACTTTTGTTTTTCTGTCCATAAGGGCCTTATCGTTGTTTTTTATTAATAGGGTTCACTTGCCTTCACAGCAGGATCTTCCGTTTTGTCTTTTGCAGATATCATCAAGATCCATCTTTAATATCCTTTTAATATGTATGCAGTCATTTTTTATTGTTTCATTGGTTTTAAGGGAGGCGCAGATCCATCCGACAGCCTTCCGGATTTCAGGTGCAGGTTTGTCCGGAAGCCTGTAATGAATCCATATCCCTTCCTTGCGGGATTCGACCAGCCTTGCATTCCTCAGGATCGACATGTGCTTTGAGACCGTCGAAGGGGCGAGGCCGAGCAGTTCGATGATCTGGCATACGCAGAGCTCCCTTCCCGCCAGGGCCAAGAGCACCCTTATCCTGTTCTGGTCTGAGAGCGCCTTCGTGATGTTCATGAAATCATGCATGATGGTATCTCCTATAATTCGCCATATAACGAAATGCCATAGTGCCTGTAATTGCTGTGTCAAGGGGAATTGTGATAATTATCATGTTGTCTTTTGCGACGTACAACACAGGCATCAACCGTTTGCCATTGATATTGAAATGTCCGATGGAAGTGCGAGGCCTGCCGCAACCTGCATCGATTTGAATAATGCGACAGGGACAACGCAGCCTGCACAGCAGCCCTTGAGAACTTCGCGTGTCTTGGACAGGATTATGCTTTCCCCTGCAGGGCTGATTTCCTGGAACGCATCGACAGGCCCGGCTTCCTTGATGGCTTTGGCGAGAGCCTGGATTTTCTCGCACGGAGAGTCAACCACGAAATCCACCAACTGACCATCCTCGCAGTTGGCTGTCGCCTTAGTTATAAAACCACATATTCCCGCATTGACGGAAATTTGAACGTTCATATGGACATCTCCTTCTTTATTTTAACTGGCTTATCCTCAATTTGCCATCTTCCATTTCCATGGCATGGTCAAATACATCCAGCGCACGGTGATCGTGGGTAACGACAATTACGCCGGTGTTCTGTTCATGTGCGACATTCCGGAAGAGTTCCATGACCTGGCGACCGCGAACGCTGTCCAGTGCGGCAGTTGGTTCATCGGCGAGAATTAAAGATGGGCGGTTGGCCAGTGCACGGGCTACCGCCACACGCTGCTGCTGTCCTCCGGATAGTTTTGCAGGCAGATGGTCTGCGCGATCCATTATTCCAAGGTATTCCAACAGTTCCAATGTCCGTAAACGGGCTTCGCGTGGAGATGCATCGTTGATCTCCATGGCCAACTGCACATTTTCAGCAGCCGTAAGGAATGGGATCAGATTGGCTTTCTGGAAAACAAAACCTAGGTGCTCGCGACGGAAAGTACGGGCATTTACCCTTAAATGCCCATCAAACACCAAGGTCTGTCCGATGACAATCCGCCCGGCATCCGGCGGTCTAATCAGGCCTAGAATAGTCAGCAGTGTGGACTTGCCGGCTCCGCTGGGTCCAAGAAGGGCGACAATTTCACCTCGTGCGACGTTCAGAGAGACATCGCTGACCGCCACTACTTCAGTGTTGCCGCTTCCATACACCTTTGTTACGCCTGAAGCTTCCACTATCATCTGTGACATGTCTTTCATGACAGCACCTCGCTGGGATCCACACGAAGCGCTTTCACAATACCTAAAAGGCTGGCCAGTATGGAAATTGCTATCACTATCACAGCCAGCTGCATCAAGTCCCCCTGTACGATAACAACTCGTCGCGGGAAAAGCGGAAACAGCCAATTCCCGATCAGGTTGGCAATGAAAAATCCCAATATCCCCAGAAGCAACGCCTGCTGCATGATTAAAGCGAGAATCACGGAGTTCCTTGCCCCCATCAGTTTCAACATGGCTATGTCGTGCAGCTTATCCAATGTCAGCGTGTACAGGATGAGAGCCATTATGACGGCAGACACCATGATCAGCAGTACACGGAAAAGACCGAGTTGGCGACGTGCCTTGTCCACCATTCCTCTCAGAAGCAGTTCGCTCTGGCCGGCATGGGTGTAGACTGACACATCCGGCCATGATGCAATTTTTGCGGCAACGGATGAAGGATTGCATCCGGGTTTAACATGCACTATGACTGCACTTACCATCGATGTGCCAAGGGCGGGGATTCCGGAAGATTTGCCACCGACAATATCAGACAGCTGGGGCTGGACATTTCCCAGATCGAGTGATTGCAGGCGGTTGACTCGCGCCTCCCGTTCATTGCGGATTGCCTCGTTTGAGAGGTCAAACTGGACATCCTGTGCATCCGTAAGGGTCAGAAAAGCCATCGAATCCCCGGATGTTGAACTCATCTTATAGGTAAGACCGACTACAGTGTAGATGTTCTTGCCAAGTGGTATCCGATCTCCTACGTTTAAATCCGAAGATTTGTCGGCAACCATCTCGTAATGGGCCTGTCCAATAGTACGTCCTGAAAATATTGGCAGCCATTGTCCGCGGTCCGCAGGCCACGACAGGCCTTGTATTGTCAGTCTTAGAGGCCTGCCGCGATATTCACGTTGGATTGTATGCGAGATAAAACTGCTTGCACTCTCAACACCGGGGACCGCGAGGACTCGGTCTTCAACACTTCTAGGAATACGGGAAATCTCTGCGAAAGGACCACGGGTGTCTTTCTGAACCACCCATAGATCCGCACCTATGCGATCAAGCAGAAGCGTCGCCTCCTCAACGAGGCCGCGGTAGATGCCTCCCATTCCAATAACCAGCATCAGGAGCAGGCTGATGCCAAATGTGGTCAGCACGAAACGGCCCAGATTATGCCTGATGTCTTTGATTGCCAGATTCATAGTTTGTCGTGCTTGACGGTCCGTCCTTCGGCGGGCAGATCAGATCCTGGCAAAGCGCCAATTACAATCTGCCATTCAGACAAACCATCGGTTATCTCCGCATTTTCACGTCCTTTTAGGCCTAAGGATATTTTCAGCCACCGGGCTTTTCCCGCATCATCGATCATGACATGTGACTGTCCATCCCGCCAGACAATGAACTTCTGAGGAATCAGGACCACCCCGATTTTCCGGGCGGCTTCAATATATACTTCAGCCCGTTGTCCAACCGCCCATATTTTCGGGAGCTGGTCCACTCCGACATCAACAAGGAACTCCCGTGTCTCGCTGTCTGTCCTGGGGGCAATACGCATAACCCGGCCTTTCAGAGGTGTTTCCGGACTTGATCTGAAAACTATCCGCGCAGGCTGTTCCAGCGCCAGCAGTCCCATCGCTGTTTCATCTACCCAGGCTGAAATCCACAGTTGCTCCGTCGAGATAATGTCAAGAATCGAAGAGCCGGGAACAACGACATCGCCGGGCTCGCGATTGCGACGGACGACAAGCCCGTCAAAGGAAGCATAGAGTTTTGTGTCCGCCAGGCGTTCCTGGTAATAACGGAGGCTGGCCTCCGCCTTGGCCTCAAGCAACTCGGAATGCGCCTTGGCCAGATTTGCCCGGTTGAGGTTGGATTCTGCAACATCTTTGCTTTCCAGCGCCTTATCCAATTCGGACTGCGACAAAGCCTGGCTTTTCCGCAGGCTTGACACCCTTTCAAAACTGGAACGGGCTTGGACAACCGTCGCCTGAGTCCGTGTAATCTCCGCTTCAGCCAGGGCTATGCTCGCCTTGGCCGCAGCAAGTTCGGCTTTTGCCATTTCAACCTGCTGGAGAAAATCACCATCATCCAGATTGGCAAGCAACTGCCCCTTGGTGACCCGGTCATTCTGATCCACCAGCACTTCGACAAGCAGTCCGGAAATTTCGGGGCTGATGGAAGATCGCACCCGTGCTTCAAGCGTTCCCGTCCCCATTACTTCATTGACAACCGTTCCCCTTGTAATCTTGTATGCCTGCACCTTGACAGGTGAAAAGCGGAACCAGTAAAAAACGGAACCTGCAATAATTAAAAAGATGAAAAGCTTTATCCCGAATACTGTTCTTTTCCTGATGACCGGTGAATCCATATCATTACTCCTGCATAGTTAATCAACAATAATTTTCATGCCCCAAATTTCATCCCCTCAGGTTTATTCCGTATTTATGGCACAGGCGATGCCGTCTGTGCATGGGGAAAATACTCCCGGTTTAATGTTCATATACTGAAAAAAGAAACTCCGAAAATGTTCACAAGGCTGTAATAGATGCCGACGATTATGAAAATGATCCCCGTCGTCCATCGCGCATATTTTTCAAACAGGGATATCCTGTTGAACGCCTTTCCGAGCTTTCCAGCGCCCAGTGCGATTATGAATCCGAAGGCTATGACTGGAATTCCGGTGGCAAGACCGTACGCCGAAGGGAGAAGTATCCCTGAACCTGTCTTGACCGCGATAGGGACAAGGCTTCCAAAGAAAAGAGCCGCTGACAATGGACAGAACGACAATGCGAAAACAAGTCCCAGGGCGAACGCACCCCAGATGCCAAGAGAGTCGACTTTCTTCTGGAACTTCTCGCTCATTCCGCCGCCCTTGGACGTGAATGAGAGCATTTCAAGCAGGAACATGCCGGAGATTATGAGGATGGGCCCTAGCATCTTGTTCATGTATTTCTGGAGGAAGTGCGAAACTTCCGGGATGGAAAGAAGTCCAAGCACGATCAGATATCCAAGGATGAGATAGGCCAGAATTCTTCCTGCGGAATAAAGCAGGCCTGAGATGAGGACTTTTTTCCGGTTCCCGATGTCCCGGCCTATATATGAGACTGCGGCTATGTTGGTCGCAAGCGGGCAGGGGCTGATGGAGGTCAGAATCCCCAGCCAGAACGCGGTCATCAGCGCTATTGCGAATTCAGCAGTCATTTTGCGGACATGGAATCCTTTATTTTCTCTTCGACATACTTCTTGAAACCTGCTTCGTCTCCCACTCTGTCCCATATCTGATCCAGGTTGCTCCAGTTCTTCTCCTTGCCGTCCTCCTGCCTGGAAACTACAAGCGATCTTGTCGTGAGATTGTAATCCCTTACGAAATGGGTGTTCGAGTTCTCATCGACATTTACCACCTTGAATTCGAGTTTGCCGGAAGAGATGTCGTCCTTGAACCTGGAGTTGATCACATCCTTTGAATACGCTTCGAATTTCATGCAGGTGGCGCACCGCATGTTTCCATGGAAATAGTATACGATTGTCTTAGAGGCTGTCTTGACGGCGGTTTGAGTAGAAGAGGTGGACGATTGGACGCCTGTTCTTTCTGCAGCTGGAATAGCGGTCTGGCCTGATTTCGAATCCTGTGAGGATTCGATTTTAGAAGCCTTGCTTCCTGAAATCTCATTCTTTATCAGGACAAATACGCTTACAGCTACGAAAGCCACAAGCACAGCCGTGACTATTGTCTTGCCTTTCATGTCCACCTCCGGTGATGATACTTGAAACTTTATATAACGATTATTTTTCTTCTTGCGATCTTTCTCAGCATGCTAGGATTTTTTCGCATTTTCCCGCCACAAGGGCGATGTTTGCTTCCGTGACAGGCGTTTTGCCTTTTTCAAGCCCGAGATCCGCAAGCTGGACATGTGCGAAATTCGCAAATCCCGCCTGTTCAAGGCAGTTCTTGACGCAGTTGAGCGGGCATCCGTCTATCGCCAGGATCTTAGAGGCGCCCTTGGTCGTCTCCATTATGCCGCTGACTCTGCCGCCAATTCCTACGGTACAGAACATTTTGCCTTTGCCGTCCCTGGTAAGTTTCCTCGCCGCCTGGTCCGCGACTGCTCCCACGTCAGCTGCTCCTGAACAGGCGAAGATGAGTTTAGGGGCCGTTCCACACGCGCATGTGTTTTTCTCGTTCATTTTCCAATCTCCTTTTTTATATTGTCTTAATACCAGGATAATCCAGTATCAAGCGTCGAGTATCAAGTATCAAGTTTTCTATTTCAGCATGCCTTTTATTTCATCCGGACTCAGGAGCTTTCCGCAGCTTTTGACCTGTCCGTCAATCGCAAGCGCGGGAGTCATCATGACACCGAATCCGATGATGTCCTCTATTTTAGTCACCTTTTCAATTTCACATTTGATACCGAGCTCCTGCACTGCAAGCTTCGCATTTTCCGTGAGCTGCAGGCATTTCGGACATCCCGTCCCTAGGATTTGGATCTTCATTTTCACCTCCGGTGATGATACTTGAAACTTGAAACTTGATACTTGATACTTGATACTGGAAACTTGATACTTGATACTGGAAACTGGGATTAGGCATCCGTTGATCTGATGAATGCGTTCAGTTTAGGTCCAAGTTCGTCCACCAGCTTCTTGAACTGGACAATTTCTTTTTCAGTAACAATAATTTTCCTTCTTATGGCTTTCCTAAGCCAGCACTTTGTCTCTTCGAACGAACCTCTTGCGTAAAGATAAAATTTCTTCCTATCTGCGCTTGTGTATCTTCCATAACCTTCAGAAATATTTGCTGCAATACTGTCTGCAGAACGAATGACTTGATGACCGATCGTATGCTGTGATTTCTGGGACCAGTTGTCATAGGCATACCAGATAAGATCAGATAATTCTTCGCTTAACCGATACACATCAAGCTCATATATCTCCTTCATCTTCTTCTCCGTATTATTTATGTTTTTCCAAGTATCAAGTTTCCAGCGTCGAGTATCGAATATCACGGCATCATTCCATAAGCCAGCCCCGTCACCGTCGACATCATGATCACCAGCAGGATATAGACAACTGTCTTCTTAATTCCCATTATGCTGTTCAGCACAAGCATGCTTGGCAGGGAAAGCGCAGGCCCTGCGAGAAGAAGCGCCAGAGCCGGGCCCTTGCCCATGCCGTTCGCCATCAGTCCCTGGAGTATCGGGATCTCGGTCAGCGTCGCGAAATACATGAAAACCCCTATGACGGAGGCCACTAAATTTGAGAGCAGGGAATTTCCGCCTACGGATTCAGTGATCCATTTTGCGGGTATTATTCCGGTGCTGCCGGGCTGGCCGAAGAGGAAGCCAGAAACAAACACACCGGCAAGCAGGAGAGGCAGGATCTGTTTTGTAAAGCCCCAGGAAGACCAGAACCAGGTTCCGGATTCTCCCTTGTCGGTGCTTGTTATTATTGAAAAGGCAATGATGCCGATCGCGAATACGAGCATCGGTTCAAGCGGCCAGAACATAAGTATGGGCACGGCTGCCAGCACCAGCCTCTGCCATTTCATCCCGAACCAGAGATAAAGCATTACGGCCATCGACACTGCGAGGAAAGAGGCGACGGCGAATTTATAGGAATAGATCGTGTTCCATATGGCCGACGGCGAATCGGACTTGCCCCAGTTGGCGAAAACTAAAATTCCTGCGAGACTCGCAAAGAAAAGCGCGTTCTGCCACAGCGGCCTTTTCACTTCCGGCACAGGCATCTTGAGCTGCTGCTCGCATTTTGCCTTTTCCTCCTTGCGGAAGATGAAATGCATGAGGAGGCCGATGATGACGCTGAACACGACCGCGCCGACGGCGCGGGCTACCCCGAGTTCGAATCCGAGGACTCTGGCGGTCAGGATTATCGCCATGATGTTTATTGCCGGACCTGAGTATAGGAAGGCGGTGGCGGGACCGAGTCCGGCGCCCATCTTGTAGATCCCGGCGAAGATCGGGAGGACAGTGCAGGAGCATACTGCGAGGACGGAGCCTGAAATCGATGCGGTGCCATAGGCGATATACTTGTTTGCGTTGGCGCCGAGATACTTCATCACGGAGGCCTGGTTGATGAATACGCTGATGGCGCCGGCGATGAAGAAAGCTGGAATGAGGCAGAATATCACATGCTCCCTGGCGTACCATCTGACCAGATAGAGCCCTTTGAACACTCCATTGTCAAATTCGGCGGTTCCTATCGCGTAGAAGCAGGCGAGGAACACTGCAAGGATCAGCAGCAGCGGTTTCCATTCGTTCTTCCAGTTCATATCGTATTTAAAATCCTTTAATTTGGAAATTCTTTCTGGCTACCCATTGCGACTTTGCGCCTCTGCGTTAAAGAGAGTTCTTCTTTGAGCTGATGACTTTTTCCGAGCATTCGAGGAAATCCAGTATGCAAGGGCATTTCAATGTGTAGAATACCTGGAGCCCGCGCTTGTCGTCCTCGACTATTCCCGCGTTTTTCAGCACCAGCAGGTGCTTTGAAACCGTGGACATGTCGGAGCCGATAAGTCCGGTGAGTTTGCAGACGCAGAGCTCGCCGTCCGCCAGCTTGTCGACTATGAAAAGCCTGGTGGGGTGGGCGAGGGCCTTTATGATGTCCGCCCGTTTCCTGTAGTCTTTCACATCCTTGTTCATCCCGGCCTCCTGCCATTGTGTTGTATTTGGCAAAATAGCCAAATAGTCCGCTTTGTCAAGCGTTGGAAATGATTTTCCTGTGTTTTGCCTGAAGTTTTCTTCCTTTATGAGAAATAATTAAATTTTGAGGGTATATTATTTGACCATATTGAATTTATGACAGGGGAACATGGAAAAGGAAGAGGACATAAGGAATTTGCCGACGCAGTATGAGGATCGGACAGAGGATCTCATACCGAGGATACTGATTGTCGGGGAGGAGGGCTTTCTTGCTGATTTCATCAGGAAGGAGCTCGGGCCGCGCGGTTATGTGCTCGATCAGGCCTATGAAATTGCCGAGGCGGAATTGAAGCTTGTGCAGTATTTCTACAGGGTAGTATTCTTCAGCATGGACATCAAAGGCAGCGATCCGCATGATTTCATCAAGTTCGCCAAGGGGTGCTGCGAGTTTTCAAGGATTATTGTAGTTGCAGGCGAAAAAGACATGGACGCTTCGCTCAATGCAATAAAAAGCGGTGCGTTTGATGTCCTGACCAAGCCGATTGCGATCGGGAAGCTTAAATCTTTTATTTCAGATGCCATAAGCACTGACAAGGACAATATTAAGGGTATCGCCCTTGAACCCCCGGCCGGCTATAGGATAGTAAAGCAGTTGTCGTCCGGCAGTTTCTGCGCTGTGATGCTCGCTGAAAAGGACAACAAGTTCTATGCAATCAAGATACTGTCGAGGAACCTGTATTCCATGGAGAAGCTCAAGAGGTTCTTCCGCGAAGCTGGAATCCTTTCAAAGCTGGAGCATCCGAATATCATGCAGATCTGCGAATATGGTTTTTCCGACAAGAGTGAAATTCCGTATATCGCCATGGAATACCTGCAGGGCAAGCCCCTTTCCGAGATGATTGTCGACAGCACTCCTCTGCAGCTTCCCAAGGCTATTAAAATACTCAGACAGCTCACGTCAGCCCTGGCTGCAGTACACGGACATGAGATACTGCACAGGGACATAAAGCCCCACAATGTGATAATCGATGCCGATTTCAATGCGAAACTGACTGATTTCGGGGCGGCGCACGTCCTTGAGTCAAATCTTACGATGACAAACTCCTCTCTTGGCTCGCCGACCTACATGGCCCCTGAGAGCTTCGACAACATAAAGGATGCCGATGCCAGGACCGACATATTCTCGCTGGGAATAGTGGCATATGAGATGCTGACCGGGCATCTCCCGTTCAAGGGCAGGACGATCGCGCATGTCAGCGATGCGATCAAGAAGAATCGTCCTGTCGAGCCCTGCAGGCTGAACCCGAAGATTCCTTTCCAGGTCCAGAACATTCTGGCGAAAATGCTCAAGAAGGAGCCGGCGCGGAGATATCAGACAACTATCGAACTGTTAAAGGATCTGGATGTCTTTGAGAAGAACAAGTATTTCATTGTGCCAGGATTCAAGGATAAGCTGGTTTCACTTTTGCATTTATCAAAGGACTGGTCATGAGTGATTTCATAATAGAAGGCGGGTATCCCATATCCGGCGAGATCAGGCTTTCCGGCAGCAAGAACGCCGTATTGCCGATGATAGCGGCTTCGCTTCTCACGGAGGACGATATCGTCCTGCATAATGTCCCTGACATTATTGATGTTGCCGCTATGCTGAAGATAGCCGAAACTCTAGGCGTGAAATGCGAGCGTTCAGGAACATCGCTGAAGCTCAGGGCAGGCAGCATAAGCTCAGGAAATGTCCCGCAGGCGCTTTCAAACCAGATCAGGACTTCCCTCCTTTTCGCGGGGCCTCTCCTGCACAGATGCAGGGAGGTCTCGTTCTGGCCTCCGGGCGGCGATGATATTGGCAGAAGGAGGATAGACGCGCATTTATACGGGCTCAAATGCCTTGGTGCAAAACTCCTTTCCGAAGAACCTCCATTCGCACTTTCAGCCCCACAGCTCAAAGGCAGGGACCTGTTCTTTGACGAAGCGAGCGTCACTGCAACCGAACATATCATGATGGCCGCAGCGGTGGCGAAAGGTAGGACTGTCATCAGGAACGCCGCATCCGAACCTCATGTCCAGGATCTTGCGGAACTCCTCAGGAAGATGGGCGCGAAGATCACCGGCACTGATTCCAATACTATAACTGTTGAAGGCGTTGAAAAGCTCCATGGCGCTGAACACACCGTCATCGGGGACCACGTCGAGGCGGGAAGTTTTCTTGCGATGTCCGCAGCCACAGGTGGCGATCTGACCATCCACGGAACCATTCCCCGCCACTACTGGATGATGCGGCGAGTTTTCGAGAGGTTCGGTGCGAAGTTCGCACTTTTCAGCGACAGGATACATTTGCATGGCGGACAGCGCCTTTCGGTCAAGCCCGATTTCGGCAATGCCATACCTGTCGTCTCCGACGGACCATGGCCGCAGTATCCGACCGACATGATGAGCTGCACGATCGTCATGGCGACACAGGCCCGCGGCACGACGCTCTTCTTCGAGAAGATGTTCGAGAGCAGGATGTATTTCGTGGACAGGCTCATCATGATGGGCGCCAACGCGATCGTCTGTGATCCGCACCGCGTCGTAATAACAGGTCCGGCAAAGCTGCGGGGACTGGAGATGTCGAGTCCGGACATACGTGCAGGTATGGCGATGCTGATCGCCGCGCTCTGCGCCAAGGGATCAAGCACGATCCACAGGGCTGAGGTCATTTCGCGGGGATATGAGAACATCGATCAGAAGATAGTATCATTGGGAGGGAAGATCAAAAGAGCATAGAGAAAATTCCAAGCTAAGAAAAGAACAGCTCTTGCGAGCTTGACTACCAACGAATGCAATTATTGAATATGTTTGTAGCCTGTCGCGCCATAGCTTCCCAGCGACGGCGGATTAACGTCGCAAGACGTGTTCTTGGGAGTTTGCTGGAGCTTTTCATTTTAATGAATAAACGGGGGTTTTATGTCGGACACGGCCAAGACGGTTTCCAGGGTCATCAACGTAGTTGTCATCATCGGGATCTGCGTGGGGGCTTTTATCCTCTACCAGAAGATCCAGTCGGGCAAATCCAAGGTTGAGGAGATCAAGAGGCTCGAGGATTTCCATTCGGGCGGACAGTGGCAGGATTGCCTCAACGAGTATGAGAAGCTTTCCGCGAAATATCCTGAGATGAAGGGTCAGTATGATGATAAGCTGTCGGCCTGCTACCAGGGGATCGCGCAGGACAAATATACAAAGTCCCTTTCATTGTCTATTGCTGAAAAGCCCAAGGTTGCAGGTGATATATGTGCTGCTTTTGAAAAAGCCGCCGGCATCGGCAAATTAAGCCAGCTCTCCATTGAAAGTTACTGCGACGCCCTCATGGATGCGGGGAACTTCGACAAGGCCGCACAGGTCATCAAGGATGCTGAGGCGAGGACGGACATTGACGCGGGAAAGCTGCTTGTCTACAAGACCAGGCTCCAGAGGAAGAAGTAGTTTCAAGGTTTAGTTTTTTTCAGGCAATTAGGACATATTCCATGGGTAGGAGCGGTCTTGTTGCCTTCACTGATCTTCCAACTGGCAAGCCTGTAGACCTTGTTGCACCATGGACAAATTACTGGGATCGTCCTCCTGCCGGTATCTATAAAGGGATTTGTTTTTGCAAATTCATCGGCGGATTTATCTGGTTTCGAAGGCATTTGCTCCCTTTGCATTCCATATTGTGAAATATCACCATGTCGCTGATAAGACAATATTATACATTGTTGCGTGGCTAATGCAAAAAATATGTGAACCGGCGTATCGGCAAAATGGAGAACTTTGATTTACGAGCGTGGCAACGCTCCGTTGGAGTGCTGAAGCTCATGTCTCGCCATAGCTTCTTGGCGACGGCGGATGCTTCAGCCTTTGATAGTGGAGCTTGCTCCACGTTACTGCCGACAAGCGAGCTTGTCGGATAAAGGCGCAAGCAAGCTTGCGCACTCCCGGGTCAGGCCAAAGCGCCTGACGTGAATGCGGGAGGAAGAGCATCCGCCTAGGCGGATTAACTACGAACGAATGCGGAAGGAAAAGGAGATGATAAGAGAAGAGATGAACTCCAACAATTATGGAAACCTTCCGAATCCCAATGCTCGTAGTCAAACCATTATTGGCTGTGTTTTTCTTTGTAGCGCTGGCGTCTCGCTGGCAATTGATTAACAACATTTTTCAAATACAAGTTCCGGACTTGTCTTCCCGATCCATGAAGTATTCTAGTAGGTGGTTACCCCGTAGAGAAGCAGGTCTTCACCCCATAGCAAGAGGTTCAGCCACGGCCTATACTTAAACGTAACTGGTTAGAATAACCAGGATGGATGGATTAATGGATGACTGGATGGATGGGTTTGAGTTCAAGATAACACAGAAGTGGGACGGCAATAAACACAAGTAAAAGGATTTGGCATGAAAACCAAGTGCCAGAGCGATTCGGCGACAGCAACGAGTGCAAAGGAGGAGGCAAACCTCAGGCGCATGGCGACGGTGGTGCGGGACTCCAACGACGCGATTACGATACAGGACTTTGAAGGCGGGATCACCGCCTGGAACCGTGGCGCCGAACTGATGTATGGCTACAGCGAGGAAGAGGCGCTTTCGCTGAACATTGACCGCCTCACGGCCCCCGGCAAGGTTGAAGAGCAGAAGGATTTCATCCGCCGGCTGGTGGCGGGCGAGGCGATAACTTCGTTCGAGACCCAGCGAGTGACCAAGGACGGGCGCATCCTTGATATCTGGATGACGGTGACCAAACTGATGGACGATGCCGGTAAGACGGTCGGCCTCGCGTTCACCGAGCGCGACATCACTGCGCGCAAGCGGGCGGAGGAGACGGCGTTGCAAAGTGTTCTGGAGTTGCAGAAGAAAAATACCGAGATGGAACGTTTCCTATATACGGTTTCGCATGACTTGAAGAGTCCGTTCCTGACAGTCAGAACTTTCCTAGGCTATCTGGAACAGGATATGGCGGACTCCAAGGCTGAGAAGGTCGCAAAGGACATACACCATATTCGCACCGCAGTCGACAAGATAGCGCAACTGCTCGACGCCATATTGGAGCTATCCAGGATAGGACGTGTCGCCATATTGCCGGTGCATATCACGTTCCAGGCGCTGGTAGAGGAAGTTCTCATCGCAGTGGCCGGGCGCATCACCACGCGCGGGGTGCAGACGAAGGTGTCTGGAAATGACGTGTCGCTATATGGAGATCGGCTCCATCTGGCGGGAATCTGGCAGAACCTGACGGAGAACGCCGTCAAATTCATGGGCGATCAGGCAGAACCGTGTATCGAGATCGGTGTGGAGACGCGCAATGAGGAACCAGTATTCTTCGTGCGCGATAACGGCATCGGTATTGATCCTGATTATCATGCAAAAATATTCAACCTGTTCGAAAAACTCGACACCAAGGCCGAAGGCACTGGCATTGGGCTGGCCGTCGTCAAACGTATTGTGGAACTGTACGGGGGATGCATTTGGGTGGAGTCTGCGGTACATGGACAGGGCACCTGCTTTAATTTCACTTTGCCCAAAGCAATTGCTAAAACAGAACAGTTCGGGCAGGACAGGGTTCAGGAAACAGGATTCAGGAGTTGAGAGTTCGGGAGGAATATATGGAAACTTATTCACCCAGGAGACTGCGATGAAAACCAGAATATTGCATCTTCTAATTGTGGAAGATGAAGAGGCCCACGTGGAAGCCATCCGCCGCGCATATGAAGAGGCGGGCGTCGCAGTTGAGATTCAGAGTGTTGGAACCCTGAACGAATTCCGCGCATACATGCGGAACGGACAGCCAGATCTGGTGCTGATGGATATGAACCTGCCGGATGGGAACGCGATGGAGTTGCTCACGCATCAGCCGGGGGATGCACCTTTCCTGTTTCTCGTGATGACCGCGTTCGGTGATCAGAAGATCGCGGTGGATGCTATGAAGGCGGGCGCCTTGGATTATGTGGTTAAATCGTCCGAAGCATTCACCGACATGCCGCGAACCGTGGAACGTTCCATGCGTGAATGGGAATTAGTTCAAAAGCAAAAGCGAGCTGAGGAGGCGGAACGGATGAGTGAAGCACGCTTCTCCACGGTTTTCCATGCCAGCCCGTTGAGCATCTCTATCACACGGCTCAAGGATGGCGTGTTACTTGACGTCAACAGCACATGGGAGAAGGTTACGGGCTTCAACAGAGCGGAAGTCATCGGACGCAAGAGCGTTGAGTTGAACATCTGGATTGATGCCGACCAGCGGAAACGGCTGGTCGGGAACATGTGCAAACATGGCGCGGAACATGACGGCTTTGATGTCCAGGTGCGCCAGAAAAGCGGCGAGATTCGTGACATTTTCATATTGGCGGAACAGATTGATTTCGCGGGTGAACCCTGCATGTTGACCATGGCAATGGACATCACCGCGCGCAAACGGGCGGAAGTGACATTAAAAGAAGCAAAAGCGTTTACCGAAAGTGCATTAAATGCCATTCCTGATATCTTCTACTCATTTGATTTAAGCGGCAAATTCTTAAGCTGGAATAAAACTTTTAGCAGGATTTCCGGATACAGCGATCAAGAGTTGTCTTTGAAGAAACCGACGGATTTCTTTTCGGGTGAAGATGTTCAACGTATTGCCGGAACTATTGAGAGAATACATAAGGAAGGCACTTCGAAGGTAGAAGCTAATTTTGTCATAAAGGATGGAAGACAAATTACCTGCGAGTTTACCGGTTCGGAACTTAAGGATGCCAAGGGCAATATTATTGGTTTTTCCGGAACTGGCAGAGACATCACCGAACGCAAGCAGGCCGAGGCGACACTGAGGGAGTCGGAAGCGCGTTATCGGATCCTGTTCGAGGATGCCAGAGACGGTATCGCACTGGCCGATGCAGAAACCGATCGGTTGGTTGACTGCAACCAGGCACTGTGCCTCATGGTGGAGCGGGACAAGGCGGAACTTGTCGGACAGGCTCAGTCCATCCTCCACCCTCCGGAGGATCTCATCGAGGGCATGTCTCACTCCTTCCGGCAGCTTAAGGTGGATAAGTCCGAGCATTCGCTGGAAGACAAGCTCCTGTCAAAAGGCGGCAGATTGATCCCCGTGGAAATCCGGGCGACCCGCATCCAAATAAATGGCCGAGACTTTCTCCTGGGTATTTTCCGCGACATCACTGAGCGCAAGCAGGTGACTGAGGCACTCAAAACCAGCGAAGAACGGTTCCGCACTGCTGCCGAAAACCTCACGGATGTCGTTTACGATTGGGACATCAAAGAGAATGTCTATTGGTATGGCGACATAGACGGTATTATGGGCTATCCGCCGGGGGGATTTTCCAGGTCTATCGAGGGCTGGGCAGCGACACTCCATCCGGAAGACAAGAATCGCGTAATGGCGGCCTTGGAAAGTCACCTTAAAGGCGTGGCACCCTTCGTTGTTGAATACCGCATCGGGAGAAGGGACGGCGAGTGGCGGTGGTTGTCGGCGCGCGGCACTGCGCTCAGAGACGATCGGGGCGAACCTTACAAGATGGTGGGCTCCATCACGGACATCACCGAGCGTAAGAAGGCCGAGGAGGAGATTAAGAGGAATTACGAGATACAGGCCGCTATGAATGCCTTGCTGAAATTGTCCATCGAGATCAATAATGAGAAGGAGTTCCTGGACAGTGCGCTGAATTTGCTTCTCTCGCTCAAGTGGTTGTCGTTCGAGTCGAAAGGCGCCGTTTTTCTTGCCGACGAGTCGAAAAAGACGCTGCATCTTCAAGTGCATAGAGGCTTTTCCGGGGAACTGCTTGCAGCGTGTTCCACAGTCCCGTTTGGCAGATGCCTCTGCGGAAAAGCCGCTGCGGAGAGAACCATCCAGTTCGCGGATTGCATTGATGGGCAGCACGTCATCCACGTCGAGGGAATGCTGCCCCATGGGCATTATTGCGTGCCTATATTATCCGGCGATAACGTTTTGGGTGTCATTAACCTGTATGTGAGGGAAGGACACATTCAGGACTTGAAGGAAACTGAATTCCTCATGGCCGTTGCCAACGTTTTCGCCACTGTCATCGAGCGCAAGCGGGCAGAGACGGAACGTGAAAAGATGGAAGGCCAGCTCGGTCAGTTGCGGAAGATGGAAGCTATTGGACAGCTGGCAGGGGGAGTCGCCCACGATTTCAACAACATGC
>Ga0154564_132_pt2 | contig 117498 bp, 98 predicted proteins | sample RifGroF2_FD_105707 | JGI IMG/M metagenome (GOLD analysis project Ga0154564, IMG submission 105707) | Lentisphaerae bacterium GWF2_49_21
CGGATTGGATTCGGAAACCGTAAATTCGGTCATCTCCGAGATTTGGCGCAAGCCTTTTGCTGTGAAAATGCCTATTATGATGATCACTATCAGGATCACTGTCAGGCATCCGCATCCGAGCGAGCCGAGGAAGAGGACGATCTTCCCGCCTTTGCCTGATTTCTTCCATCGCACGGCAAGCAATATGAGGAGAAGGACGGTGATGAATCCTGTGAATATGGCGCTTCCAATAAGAATGGTTTTCAAGGTGGAGCCGCTCAAGAAGGACTTCTTCTCAGGAACTTGGACTTCTTCAGGTTCTTCAGTCTGAACTACTGGCTTTGGCTTGAAGTCTTCTTCCGGAAGAACGGGCACTTTTATGACATTTTCCTTGACGTTTTCCTTCTTGACTTCAGGAGGAAGGACTGCGTCAGGCTTTGCAGCTTCAGGCGTCTTGTCATAATATATTACCTTGCCGGTGTCGACTGGTGGTGGTTTTGGTGCTTCCTGCTTTGCAGTAGGAATCCTTTTCAGCTTGAAAGGACCTTTGTATTCGGTCTTGTCGGCAGACGTGATTACGATTTTGCCGTTCCGCGGTTCATAGCCCTGGGCATTGATTGCAATGGTGTAACTGCCATCGGCGAGCTTGTTGAATACGATGATGCCATTGTCGTCGGTGTTCTCGAAGGCTTCACTTTTATCCGGACCTTTCAGTGTGACTGCTGTACCGGGCAGGGGCTTGCCGGATTCATCGGCCACTGTAACCGTAAGATTGGCCGTCTGGGAGAATAGATTTGAGCAAATGGTGAATCCCAGCATGAAGATAAGCAGCAGGGCGAAATTCCTGAATGTGTCTTTCATTTGTTGCATCCTTTTTAATATATAGGTGTCGGGTGTCTATAGGTGTCAGGTGTCGGGCCAAAGAGTAATAACAAATTAAAGAATTTGTATTTGCTTCTTATGCCTGAACACTGATACCTAAACATTGACAATTGACTCAAATTAACTGCGTCCGTTCATAATTTATGTTCAAAATCCGCCAAATCCAAATCAAAAAGCCCGGCTGCGGCTCCAATCTTGATGAAATCCCGTTGCTGGCACAGTTGAAAGATCCAGTTTTTGCAGTAAACTCTTCATTTTATATGGGTTTTGAAATTACCTCGGAGGGAATTGATGGCGGACAGGGACTACAACATGGGAAATCCATTGCGGGACCGGCATTCGTCGGTAAGCGTTGTCATGCTTCTTGTGATCGCGAATGTCGTGACATATCTGTACCAGGTCACTACTGTACAGACGCTCTATGGCGTACAGGTCTCAGAGGTCACTAATTCCCTGTCCCTCGTGGCGACGGATGTAAGGAAGGGCGAGATATACCGTCTTTTCACATATATGTTCCTCCACGGAGGATTCTTCCATATATTCTTCAACATGTGGGGCCTTTATTTGTTTGGTTCACTGGTTGAACAGAGGATAGGGGCCGCCCGTTTCTTCAATCTTTATTTCATAAGCGGGCTCTGCGGCGCAGGGCTCTGGATGCTCTTCAACTGGAACAACGATATCCCATGCGTAGGCGCGAGCGGAGCCATCCTCGGCATAACGTTGGCGGCCGCGATGTTCTATCCCGACATGATGATCATGCTCCTCATCCCTCCGATCCCGATGAAAATGAAGACGTTTGCAGTCGTGTTTTCTGTGGTATCGATACTTCTGCTGATCACAGGCGACAACAGCGGAATTGCACATCTCGTGCACCTCGGAGGATTCATAGGAGGATATCTCTACATAAAGCTCATTTACAAAAACGAGGTATGGGATATATTCTCCATCTTTAAATTCAAAAAGAAAAGAAGCCTTTATTCGATGGACAAGCCGCCTGCGGGCTGGAGCGTGTCGGACAGGGTTTCCCAGGCGGAGCTCGACAGGATACTCGACAAGATATCATCGGGCGGTATCAACAGCCTCTCCGAGCAGGAGATGGAAAAACTTAGAAAAGCGCGCGAGCAGATGCACGCGGAAAGAAAAGGATAGCAATGCAAGTTAAAAGGAAGAAAGTTAAGAATAAGGCAAATGCCAGGATAGATCATGGTGAAATAATTCATAAGCACGCGCCTTTGAAAAAAGGCTGCAGGGAGATCGTCTGGCTGACAAGCGAGGCGTCACCCTATGCCAAGACCGGTGGTCTTGCGGATGTTTCCGCGGCGCTTCCTCTGGCCTTGTCCGAAAGGGGACACAGGGTTTCAGTGATAATGCCCTATTATCCGCAGGTCATGGGGGAACACAACAAGAAAGTCAAGGTATGCTACCAGCTTCTCGGAGTACCTTTCAACGACAGGACCGAGTGGGCGCAGATACTTGAACACCAGGTAAATCCGAACCTGACATATTATTTCATAGAATTCCACAGCTTCTTCAACCGTCCATCGCTCTACGACTGGCTCGGAATGGAATACGGGGACAATTCTGAAAGATTCATATTCTTCTGCAGGGCGGCGATGCAGGCGATCCTTGCCCTGAAGATCAAGCCCGATATCCTCCACGCGAACGACTGGCATACCGCCCTTTGCTGCGTGTATCTTAAGAGTCCGCTTTACAGGAATCTGCCGGCCTTCCATAAGACGGCGTCTGTTCTGACGATCCATAATCTTGCATACCAGGGAGTCTTCCACAAGTCACATCTGTATTTCACAGGTCTCGGATGGGAGTATTTCACAGTCCAGTGCCTGGAATTCTACGACCAGATAAATCTTCTGAAGGGCGGGATAATGACGGCTGATTTTCTGACGACTGTCAGCCCCACCCATGCCAATGAAATAATTTCTCCTGCATTGGGATTCAATCTCGATGCTCCGCTGAGGGAGCGCAACAAGGCGGGAAGGTTGCGGGGAATACTCAACGGTATCGATGTCAGGAAATGGGATCCGCAGCATGACCGGCTGATACCTGCGCACTTCTCACCCGATGATCTGCAGGGCAAGGCTGTCTGCAAGGCGGAACTCCAGAAGAGCTTCTCTCTTCCGCATCGTCCGCATGCCCCGGTGTTCGGGATTGTCACGCGGCTGGCATATCAGAAGGGGATCGATGTCTTTTCAGCCGCAATAGATGACATGCTGGTGTATGATGATGCACAGTTCGTGATTCTTGCTTCCGGCGATGTGGGCCTCCAGAACTGGCTGTCGCATATTGCGGCGAAGCATCCGACCAAGATGGCCGTGCATATCGGTTACAGCGACAAGCTTGCGCACCTGATCGAGTCCGGCGGCGACTTCTTCGTGATGCCATCAAGATATGAACCCTGCGGACTCAACCAGATGTACAGCATGCGCTACGGGACTCCTCCTGTCGTTCGTTCGACCGGCGGACTTGAGGATACGGTAATAAACTACAATCCTAAGGATTATTCAGCATCCACCGGATTCAAGTTCTGGGATCTCAATCCGAAATCGCTGCTGAATACCCTGCGATGGACCGCGTCGGTCTACAGGCATGAGCCCGAAGGTTACCGCCAGACCCAGATCAACGGCATGAAACAGGATTTCTCATGGAACCATACCGCAGGACTCTATGAGGAACTTTACAACGATGCTATTGAGTCAATTTGAATTCAAGCTTCCTGAAGAGCTGATCGCCCAGTTCCCTCCTGAAGAACGGGGGATGTCGAGAATGCTTGTAATGGACAAGCTTTCCGGGCACTGCGAAATCCGCAGTTTCAGCGATCTCCCCGACTATCTCACGGAAGGTGACTGTGTCGTCATCAACAACACCAAGGTCATAAACGCCCGGATTTTCGGGCGCAAGAACGGCGACGGCGCCAAGGTCGAAATCCTTTTCCTGAAGAAAATAACCGACATGAAGTGGACATCATTCTTCAGGCCAGGCAAGCGGATGAGGAAAGGGACGAGGATCAAAGTCCAGACGCCTTCAGGGGAAGACTGCTGGCTTGTAATCGCTGAGAGGACTGACGATGGGATTTTCATTGTCGAGTCGGAGGATATCCCCATAGGACGGATCCAGGAACTTGCAGGACATGTTCCACTCCCGCCTTACATAAGGAGAGGAGACGAGGTCTCGGACAAGGGCAGGTATCAGACTGTCTATGCGAAGGAGGAGGGGGCTGTTGCAGCGCCGACGGCCGGACTCCATTTCACGGATGATATTTTTGCGGAATTCGCACGGAAGGGTGTGTCGGTTGCCGAACTTACCCTTCATGTCGGCCCCGGTACTTTTCTTCCTGTGAGCTGCGAGAACATTGAAGACCACAAGATGCATGCCGAATATTTTTTTCTGCCGTCTCTGGCAGAAAGAAATATAAATGAAGCCAAGGGAAAAGGCAGGAAAATATTGGCTGTAGGGACGACAACGGTGCGAGTGCTTGAATCCTGTGCGAACGAGGACGGTACTGTGGAGGCGGGATCAGGAGAGACATCGATATTCATTTATCCTCCGTATAAACCGAAGGTTGCCGACATGCTTCTGACGAATTTTCATCTTCCCGGGAGCACTCTGCTGATGCTGGTTTCGGCTTTTTCAAGCCTTGAGAATGTGATGAAGGCATATGGGGCGGCAGTTGAAAACAAGCTGAAGTTCTACAGCTACGGCGACTGCATGCTGTTCAAATAAAAAATCCGGAATCCCTGATTTTTTATTTACTTCTTCCCCTGGAGCCAGTTCCTGAAGAACTCTCCGGAATCGGTCGGGGTGAAATCCTTGTCCTTAAGGAGGCATGGACGCCATGAGTAGGACATGCACCAGGCGGCCCAGCTTATATTTCCGGCATCAAAGGTCTTCTTGAGTTCCTTCTGGTAGTTCTCAACGATCTCCTTGAGGTAGGCGGCAGCTCTGTCGTTTGCAATAAGAGTGTCAAAGAGCTTCTTGTTGAGATCGCTGTAGTAGAGCTTGTTTCCACGGAGCCTCCTGACTTCGTCCATCTGGGGCTTTATTTCAGGATATATTTCGATGAGCTTCCTCTGGACATCGGTCATGTTGGCGAAAAGTTCAAAGTCATATCCCACTTCTGTGACGAAGACGAAATATTTCTTCGCCACGGATGAGACTATCTTGAGGTTCTTGATTGTAGTGAGCTGGGAGTCGAAAGGATAGGGATGTACTGAATATCCCACGTTCTTCCTGTTGATCGGATAACCGGCGACAAATGAGATGTCATGGGCCCATGAAAGGCCGGAGATGAGGCAGATTGCGTCAGGATCGATTCTCTGTACTGATTCAGTAAGCTGCGCCATTACATCGGTCCATTCAACCCAGTCCTTTTCAGTGATCTTCATGAATTCCTTAGTGACCGGCTCGCTGAAGAGCTCATACATCACGACCGTCCTGTTGCCCTTGAAATGCTTGGACACCTCGTTCCAGAAGCCATATAGTTCCTCGGTGGTGGTGCGTGCCGATTTATCGGAAGGATTGTCGGTGCTGGGCCAGCCTGCAGCCTGATAGGTTATCATGACATACATGTTGTTTTTCGCTGCAAGTTCTACTGCTATGTCAAGAGCCTTCAATGTGTTGTTCTTGCCCTGGAGTTTCCAGGTGAAAGGGAGGACGGGGAGTCTTACGATATTGGCGCCCCAGGATTTTATGTTGGTGAAAAGTTTCTCGTCAAGAGGGACGCATTCGTTCTGGAAGCTTGCGTTGCCGGTATGCATCGCAACGGGATCCCTGATTGAAATACCCTTGAAGATAAAAGGTTTCTTGGCATCGTCGACAACAGCATTGTTCTCGATATGGAACTTTTTCGGATATACCGGCTGTTCCTGTGAAAAAACCTTCAGGCTGGAAACTGAAACTGTAAGCAAGAGTATAAGAAAAAGCGACTTTTTCATTTTTCCTCCGTTATGATTAATCGTTTACTATATTCCATATATGCATCACTTTCTTCCCCGAAAATCATAAAAATGCATTTTTTTTCAACCACCTGACACACAGGTCCGGCCACGAGGAAACTGATAAGTCGTTAAGGGCAAGGCCCATCCCATGCGGTCCTTCGGGGTACACATGAAGTTCAAAGGGCACTTTCTCCCTGCTCATGGCTTCGGCGAAAAAAAGGCTGTTCTCGACAGGCACAAGTGCATCGGTAGCCGTATGCCAGAGGAATACAGGAGGCATTTTTCCATGGACATTGACTTCAAGGGACATCTTTTCCAGGTCTTCTGCGGATGGATTTTCTCCGAGAAGGTTTTTAAACGAGGCCGGATGCCCGAAGTTGCGGGTTGTCAAAACAGCATAGCACAATATTCCGGCATCAGGCCTGGATGAAATCCCGTCCTTGGCCGGCAGGATCGATTCGGCCCATTGATAGTGGACGCACAGGGTTCCGGCAAGGTGACCGCCTGCGGAGAAACCCAGTACTGCAATCTTGTCCGGTCTGATATTCCATTTTTCCGCGTTTCTCCTTACAATCCTCACAGCTTCGGCGGCGTCGAGCATCGGAGCGGGATGGTGGTTGGGCGCAACCCTGTAGTCAAGCATGAAGGAGTGGAGCCCGGCCTGGTTGAATCTCTGGCAGATATCACGGCCTTCATATGTGACCATCTTTTTCTGGTAACCACCGCCGGGCATGACTATTACAGCCCCGACCGGCTTGTCGGTTTCAACAGTAAATCTTTCAATAAACGGCTGATAACCATCACCATTATCGGAAAATGGCGCGCCATCAGGCCACAACATTATTTTTTCCGGTGTATTCATATAATCTCAATATTTAACAGTTGTCTGATTCAATAACGAATGGCGGATGCCAGATATTGTGTATCGAATTCTGAATAACGGATATCGAAGTAAATACTGATTCCAAGTTTCAAGTATCCAGCATCGAGTATCAAGTATCAAATTTCATCCTCACTTCCCAAACTCGACGCCCATGCAGAATTCCCTGAACGCGAGATCGGTGTCCACGTTCCAGTTCAGTATCTGCAGCAGATCCTCTGATTTCCTCATCATCCTGTAGGCCTTTTCCGGATCTATGCTGCTGATTACATTCAAATCTCTGGGGAAGAGTTCTGGATTTGCAATGGAATCTCTGGGTATCCCGCAGGAAAGCATGTATGCCTGCGCCGACCAGGAATGAATCAGGCTCAGCATCGAGTCCCTCATTTTAAGGTATTCGGCACTGATCGCGGCCTCGTGCTGTTTTTCAAGACGTTTCTTGGCGGGAGGTTCCAGATATTTTGAATCCTCGAATATCCTGTCCCATTTCACGTCGGCCTTTTCCTCCGCGAATTTCTCAAGGTTGTCTGAAATTGAAATCATTGCAAAGGCGCATTCCTCCGCAGTCGAGATTTTATTGGAGGACGACATCAGCTCCCACATGATCCCTGCAATCCCCCTGATCTTTTCATCCTCATATGACGTCTTGTTCCTCAATAAAAGGATTGACTGGCATCTGGAACGTATTGTCGGAAGAAGGGTAAAGGGATTTGCCGTGACAAGCAGTACATGCGAGGAAGGCGGAGGCTCCTCGAGAGTCTTTAGGAAGCAGTTCTGCGATTCATCGTTCATGCAGTCGGCATCATAGATGATTCCGATCTTGATTCCTCCGGCCATGGAACTTTTCATGTGGAACAGGGATCTGAACCAGCGCATGGTGTCAGGTATCGTGTCATCGACCCCAATCACTATCTGTCTTGATTTCGATACCGGTGCGAGCGTGAAGAGCTCGGAATATGTCCTGTGTTCAAGCTGTTTGCAGACAACACAATTCCCGCAGGAATCGCCGTCGGGCAGGGGATTTGTGCACGCAAGCGCCTGCGCCAGCGAGATTGAAAAGTCATCTGCAAGCTTGCCGTCGTCGTTGTGGATAAGGAACGAATGCGAAAGACGGCCTGCTTTTTTCGCGGACAGCAAGGCCTTCACAAGATATGGGAATTCATTTTGGAAATGACGCAATTGCATTTTCGACTGCCTTGACTATGTCATTGTGGACTGCTTCTATCGGTCTGTCTGAACTGATCATTTTAACTCGTTTCGGTTCGGCCCTGGCGATTTTCAGGAAGGCGTTCCTTACCTTTATATGGAAGGCGACGCGCTCGTTCTCGATCCTGTCGTGTACCTTGTCCAACTTGTTTCTTTCCATGATCCTTGCGCGGCTTTCCTCCGGTGGAAGGTCGAGTATCACCGTGAGGTCCGGGGTGCGGCCTATCGATGCGAACTTGTTCAGGACTCCTATGAATTTCAGGTCAAGTCCGCGTGCATGGCCCTGGTACGCCACGGTCGAATCGGTGAAACGGTCGCAGATGACGCTTGTCCCCTTTTGCAGTGCCGGGATTATGACTTCGCGGACGTGCTGGGCGCGGCTCGCTGCGAAGAGAAGAAGTTCCGCTTCGTCGGAAACCGGGTTCTTGCCGGCATGGTGTTTCACTATGGTGCGGATCTCCTCGCCGATCTCGGTGCCGCCGGGTTCCCGGGTGAGGACATATTTGATCTTCTTTTTCTGGAAATATTTCTCTAGCAGTCTTATATGTGTCGATTTTCCGGCGCATTCAGCGCCTTCAAAAGTGATGAAGATTCCGCGTCTTGTCGATTTGTTTTTCATATAAGCCGTGCCCTTTATCCAAGGCTTATAAAATATTAGAAAAAGAAATTATAGCAAGAATGTTTTCGCTGAAAGTCTGTTAAATGCCAAGCGTAGTATATGCAGTCAGGCCAGTATTATTTTTCGAATTCGAACTTGACCACTAAGACAATGATAAGATGTTTTATTGTATGATGAGGCTGTTCAAGATGAAGGGACAAGGAGATACACCTTGTCATTTTTCCTTGTCTTGAAGTCCGTAGGAAACGTCGCTACCTGCCCTTTCAGGGCCCGGACTGCGGATTTTCCTTCAATTCTCAGGGATCCTATCTTCATTTTCCTGGCGCCGGTGGTGTGGCCTGTTATCAGGATTTCATCGCCGGTCTCCAGGCCGCCTGCGGAAAGATTGATTTCGGCAATTCCGGCTTTATGGAAATAGTTGAGGATCTCTCCGATATGGATCTTCTTCAATGTGGCGGCGCTTCCCGAGATTCCGCTCCATTCACCCGCCTTGTCGCCAAGATAATAGCCCCCGTGCCAGAAGCCTCGGTTGAAGACCGACTCAAGCCCGACCTCAAGCTTCTTGGCCGCTGAAATGGAAAACCTGCCCTTGTTCCAGAGCCCGGCGGCCTTCTTGTACGCTCCGGTCACGCTTGAAACATAATCCGGAGCCCTTCCTCGTCCCTCGATCTTGAGGACGGAGACCCCGGCATCAAGGATCTTGTCGAGTATCCTTATCGTACAAAGGTCCTTCGGCGACATTACATACTGATTGTCTATTGCCATCTCAAATCCGGTCTCCTCGTCCTTTACAATATATCTCCTGCGGCACGGCTGGTAGCAGTCACCGCGGTTCGCCGATGTGTCGTAGGCGGCGAGGCTCATGTAGCATTTCCCGGAGATCGAGACGCAGAGCGCACCATGGGCGAAAAGCTCAATCCTTACAGGTTTCCCCGAAGGGCCGATGATCTTCTCCTTTTCTATTGCACGGACAATTCCACTTATCTGCCCGAGTGAAAGCTCCCTGGCGAGGATGATCACGTCTGCGAACTTCGCAAAGAACCTGACGGCCTCGATGTTCGAGACGTTCGCCTGGACGGAAAGGTGTACCGGCATGTTTATCGAGCTGGCATATTCGATTGCGGCGATGTCGGACGCGATGATCGCGGAAATTCCTGCGGATTTCGCAGAATCGCAGATTCTTTTCATCTCCGGAATGTCGGAATCATATATGATTGTATTGAGTGCGAGATAAGGCTTTACTCCGGATTTCCGGCATATCCTTGAGATCTTCGCCATGTCGCCGGCGGTGAAGTTTTCGGAAGCCCTTGCCCGCATGTTCAGTTTTTCCACGCCAAAATAGACGGAGTCCGCACTGGCGCGGATCGCCGCTGAAAGCGACTCCCACGAACCCGCAGGGGCGCAGATTTCCACATTGTTTCCATTAAAGGACTTCTTCATATATGTATTTTTCTTTCCAGCCCAGTCGGGCTGGAAAGAAAAATACTTCTGCAAGAGCTGTTTGAAAAGCATTTTTCAGAACGTAAATTAATAAATCATCAAGGAGTCATGGTTTATGGATGAAAATAAGAACCAGCCGCCACCTCAGGATTCGCAGAATGCGTCGGTGAACGACATCGTGCATTTCGTGAAGGCGCTATGCCTGACATATTCCCAGCTCGCATATTATCCCGCCACGCATCCTGTCACAATAAAACAGATGCAGGACGCCTGGAAGGAGCTCCAGCCCGTCTTCGAGAAGTTCGGCGATGTCAGCATTTCACTGACGGAAGGCAAGATGCTTTTCTTCGGAATGCCGGTCGAGGACAGGAATCCCGCAGTTTCAAAGTTCGCGAAGCACTTCGAGTCGCTCCACATCCACAGCATAAAATTCAAGAAGGGCCTGACCAACGAGGAGTTCGTCACATTCTTCACCTTCTTCTGCAAGGATACGCAGGCGATAACGGATGCCGGAGGCGTCGATGCAATAATAAAGGAGAAGAATCTCCAGCACATAACCTTCAATACCGCCGTATACAGGGTCATCAGCGAAGATGAGAAAGTCGTCAGCAAATCGGAAGTGTATTCCGGCAAAGTAAGCGGAGAAGCTGATGAGAAGACTGAAATGCTCCGCTACTTCCTCAACAAGATGATGGATAAATCCGAGGATCAGAAGGGGCTTCTTTCGGAAATTAAGAACGATCCTGAGAAGATGGCCGGACAGATCGTGAAGATAATCGAGCACATCGGGACTGAGGGGAATGTCGACAGGGATTCAATGGTCGAGGCGTTGCTCCACAACATCCAGATGGTTTCAGATACGATGTCGCAGAAGGATCCCTCATCCACAGGCGGCGAACATGAGACCATGGCCAACGCGATGGTCTCCCTGGAGAACGAACTTCAAAGGAAATCAAAGAGCATGTCCTCAGGGGCTTCCGTAAGGTTTGTAAAGAGGATTGCCGATGTGGTCTCATCATATACCGACAAGGTCAAGGCCGACAAGGTCCTTGGTGAATTCCTTAGCCATGAGAAGTCGCTGAAGGCGGCTGAAGAGATGATGAAGGAGATATCCACCGGTTCCTCTTCAGACCAGCGCATCCTCAGCAGGATAAAAACCCTGATGAAGGAGAAGGGGCTGCAGGAGGACCAGCTCCTCTCGCATCTTGAAGGCGTCGCTGAAACCAGGAAGCCAAAGAAACAGATCAGCAAGACATTCCATCCGCTTGCCGACAGGCTCCAGCAGAAACTCGACTCCGAGTTCAAGGAGATAAAGGAGAAGGACAGGGAGAGGCTTCTCGAATACCTTAACAACGTATATGTCAGGGAGACGAAGAAGCTTGAGGAGAAGAATGTCGAACTCCAGCATGAGCTTGAGGACATCCAGCAGGTCATCCAGAGCGTCGAGGAGATCTTCGAGGGCACAAACCTCGGCATCATACTGATTGACAGGAAGCATAATGTCTGTTTCATAGAGCATGGGAACAAGTTGCATTTTGAACTCATGCTCAATGAACCACTCCCCCAGAAGCTGATAGACGAGCTTTCCAACTTCAAGGAGAGCGAACCTGTTTCACTGGGCAATGTGACGATAATGCAGGTCACCAGGAATCCCCAGAAGTACATCAAGGCCATACTCTTCCAGTATGAATAAATCCAGAGTGAGCAGGATTTATATCATTTTCATGAAACCATGAGAACGGAAGCTGAAAGAACCAGTTTAAGAGTTCTTATTGTGTTCCGGATATAGCTTTTTCATGCATTCGGGACAAATGCCATGGGTGAAGTCGGCTTGTGGCTGTTTGATAAAGTAGTTTTCAATGGGGTGCCAGTTACCCTGGCCATCCCTGATACTTTTGCAGCTTGAACAAATTGGGACTATGCCGCGCAAAGCTTGAATCTCCATAAGATAATCTGATAATTGCCTGTTTTTGTCACCGAGAGCCTGATTCATATAGATCAATTCGAGGTTTGATTCAATGATGCTGCGGAACTTCAGGATGATCGACTCTGCTGTCGGTGAATATTGATTTGCTTTATTATCAAGCACGCAAATGGTTCCAAATGGTTTTTTGCCTGGCAGCATGATGGGGAATCCCAGATAGGAGATCATGTTGAGCTTGACATCCGGATTGTTCTTCCATTTTTCGTCCGTAAGGGCGTTAGGGACCAGTAGCTTGCCGCCTGATTTTATCACCGTCTCACAGTATAGGCCTGAACCGGAAAAATGCTCCTTGTCTCCTGGATGATAAGGATTCCTTTCACTTTTGCTTGAAACAAAAACTTTAATGTCTGGATCGCTCAGCCGCATTATCAATGCGGCCGGGACATCAAGAACTTGCGACAGGATATCGGCGATTTCCTGCCAATCCCTGATGATCGATTCAGGTACACAGATGTCGATTTCGTTTTTTATCATTTGAGAATCACACCTTTATTATACGTATTTTTTCTTTTCAGCAAAATAGCACTTTTTTCAGTGCAATACAATACGCACAAGACGGTTGGAGTCCGGTAAGACCAATTCAAAGTAGTAAATCGGGATGCCGAAAAGTTCGCATAAGTGAAGAAATCAGTTATTCAATACAAAGATTTGCTTGCGATATGATATTTGTTCGTAGTTAAGGCATTATTGGCTGTCTCTCTTAATAATCTAAGAAACACGCAAAAATGCGTTAACTACAAGCGAAAAAGTCCGACACTTCGTTGTTCGAGTGTTCGGCAGCCTAGGAACACATACAAGACCTGTACTGACCTGTACTGAGCTTGTCGAAGTTTACCTGTGCTACATTATTGTCGGCAAGATGCCGGCGCTCCGTTACTTCGACATTCGAAATTCAGCGTTCGAAGTTCGTTATTCATCCTTCGGCGTCCCAGCAGTAGGTGCAGAGGTTTTTCTTTGGAAGGCCGATCGCCTTCGTCAGATCATCAAGCCGCTGGTACCTGAGGGAGGTGAGACCGAGCTCCTTGCGGATTATCTCAACCATTGCAGCGTGGCACTTGGAGCATGGATCCGCATATTTCTCGAGCTTCTTGCAGTCGTCCCCTTCGAGAGTCTTCACTGCACGGCGTCCAGCCAGATCAAGGATCGAACGCGAACGCGAGAAGTTCAGGAACTTGCAGCCGTGAAGAAGAGGAGGGCATGCAGGCCTCATATGGACTTCCTTTGCACCGGCTTCGAAGAGGCGTTTGATCGTGTCCCTAAGCTGTGTGCCGCGGACTATTGAATCCTCGCAGAAGAGAAGTTTCTTCCCCTTGATGATCTCCCGTATCGGTATCAGTTTCATCTTGGCGACGAGATCGCGTGTCAACTGGTTCTGGGGCATGAAGCTTCTCGGCCAGGTCGGAGTGTATTTCACGAACGGGCGCTCATGGGGGATCTTTGCGGCATTGGCATATCCGATGGCGTGGCCTGTGCCGGAATCGGGAATCCCCGCGACAAGATCCGGTTTGACATCGTCCCTTTTTGCGAGGGAGGCGCCGCAGCGGTAGCGTGACTGTTCGACATTTATTCCTTCGTATGTTGAGGAAGGATAGCCGTAATATACCCATAGGAACGAACAGATCCTGAGAGTTCCGTCGGGCTTGGCCTTCTGTTCGACACCGTCCTCAGTGATAAGGACGATTTCGCCGGGCCCAAGATCCTTCATGTGATCGTAGTCTAAATTAGGGAAGGCGCATGTCTCCATGGTCACGGCATAGGCTCCGGGTTTTTTCCCGATAATGACAGGCGTCCTGCCATACCAGTCGCGTGCCGCATAGATTCCGTGCCTGGTCAGCAGCAGTATTGAACATGAGCCTTCAACCAGCTCCTGGACCTTGCGGATGCCGGCCTCAAATGTGGATTCCTCGTTTATGATGGTGGCGACAAGTTCGGTGGGGTTGATCTCCCCGTGGCTCATTTCGGAAAAGTGCGTGGTGCGTTTCTTGAAGGCGGCCTTTTTCAGGACGTCAAGATTCTTTATGACTCCGACAGTCACGATCGCGTAGTCACCGAGATGTGATCCGATGATGAGCGGCTGGTCTTCGTTGTCGCTTATGACGCCGATACCGAGATTCCCGTTCATCTTGACGATGTCATCCTCGAACTTCGAGCGGAACTGGCTGTTTGTAATGTCGTGGATGGATCTTGTGAATCCATTGTTGTTGATGACAACCAGCCCGCCGCGCATCGTGCCGAGATGGGAATGATAGTCCGTGCCGTAGAATAAATCAGTCGTGCAGCCGTTCTTTGAGGCCACACCGAAAAAACCGCCCATGATAAACCTCCGTTGTTTAAAAAGTAATCAGTGATCAGTAATCAGTGATCAGTCATCGGCAGAGAAATACGAAATCTTCTCTGTTACTGCGAGCTCATACTGATACATTTTTATTTTGATAATAAAAATTTATAAATCCGGCTTCGAAGAAGCCAGGCGTACTGTTATGCCTGCCCTCTTTCCACTGACAACTGATTACTGGTTACTGATAACTGTTATTTAATATCCGCGTGATAATCCTGGAGGGACTTTACGCCCTTCCTGCTCTTCTGTGTCGCGGCGATCCCTTTTGCCGTGGCGCTTGCCGCTGCAAGGGTGGTGAAATACGGGATCTTGTATTTTATCGCCGACTTCCGTATATACGAATCATCTTCCTTGCTCATCTTTCCGATAGGAGTGTTGATGATCAGGTTGATGTTCTTGTTCGCGATCGCGTCAAGTATGTTCGGACGTCCTTCATGGAGTTTCAGCACCTGTTCCGACTTCACGCCGTGCTTGGCCAGGAATTCCATGGTTCCACCTGTCGTGAGTATCTTGAAGCCGATCTTCGTGAACTCCTTTGCGATCTCGACCACAAGCGGCTCCTTCGAGCAGAGGCTCATCAGCACCGTGCCGCTTGTTGGAAGCACAAGCTGTGTCGCTTCCTGCGCCTTGTAGAATGCGAATCCGAAGGAGTCTGCAAGCCCGAGAACTTCGCCGGTAGATCTCATTTCCGGTCCGAGGATCGGATCGACTTCCGGGAACATGTTGAACGGAAATACGGATTCCTTGACGCCGAAATGCGGGATCTTCTTGTGTTTCAGCTTCATCGCGGAAAGCTTCTTACCGAGCATAAGTTCCGTCGCCAGCCTTGCCATCTGTATGTTGCAGACCTTGGAGACAATTGGAACTGTCCTCGATGCGCGAGGGTTCGCTTCGAGCACATAGACCTTGTCGTCGGCAATGGCATACTGGATGTTCATCAGCCCGACGACATTCAGCTCGCAGGCGATCTTCCTTGTGTATTCATTTATTGTATCAAGGTGTTTTGCGGGTATCGTCACCGGCGGGATCACGCAGGCTGAATCGCCGGAGTGGATTCCTGCAAGCTCGATATGTTCCATGACTGCCGGCACGAAGGCCTCCTTGCCGTCGGCAAGAGCATCAGCTTCGCATTCGAGCGCGTTGACAAGGAACTTGTCGATGAGGAGAGGACGGTCCGGCGTCACGTTCACCGCCGCCGCGACGTACTGCCTCAGCATCTGTTCGTCGTAGATGACTTCCATTCCGCGTCCGCCGAGGACGAATGAAGGGCGGACCATCAGCGGATAGCCGATACCGCCGGCAATCTTCAGCGCCTCGTCGATCGTTGAAGCCATTCCGGATTCCGGCATCAGGATATTCATCTTCTCCATCTTCTTGCGGAAGAGGTCGCGGTCTTCGGCGACAGCGATTGTTTCAACAGTTGTTCCGAGGATCGGGACTCCGGCATCCTGGAGTTCCGCGGCTATGTTGAGAGGCGTCTGGCCTCCGAACTGCACGATCACGCCCATCGGCTTTTCCTTCTCGTATATGCTCAGCACATCTTCAACGGTCAGCGGTTCGAAATACAGCTTGTCAGAAGTGTCATAGTCCGTGGAGACAGTTTCGGGATTGCAATTGACCATGATCGTCTCATAGCCCTGGTCGCGAAGTGCGAATGCGGCATGGACGCAGCAGTAGTCGAACTCGATTCCCTGTCCGATCCTGTTCGGTCCGCCTCCGAGTATCATGACCTTCTTGTTCTTTGTGACCTTGGTGACGTCCTTCGCATTGTATGTCGAATAATAATAGGCGGCATTTTCGACGCCGCTCACCGGTACCGGATGCCATCCCTCGACAACACCGAGCTTGATGCGCTGTTCGCGTATTTTCTTCTCTGGTATTTCAAGTATCCTGGAGAGGTATTTGTCGGCGAATCCATCCTTCTTGGCCTGGACAAGGAGCTTGTCGGGGAGTTTTCCGCCCTTGTGCTTGAGCATCTCCTCTTCGAGCTGGACGAGTTCACGCATCTGGTTTATGAAGTAGGCCTTGATATGGGTCAGGCTGTGGAGTTCCTCGGTCGACGCTCCTTTTCTTATTGCCTCATACATGATCCACTGACGTTCGCTGGTAGGCTCAACGAGCATCGCGAGGAGCTCCTTGAGGGGCTTGCTGTTGAAGTCCTTAGCGAATCCAAGACCGTGCCTGCCGTTTTCGAGGGAACGGATCGCCTTCTGGAAGGCCTCCTTGTAGTTCTTTCCGATGCTCATGACTTCGCCGACGGCCCGCATCTGAGTACCGAGCTTGTCCTGGACGCCCTTGAATTTTTCGAATGCCCAGCGCGAGAATTTTACGACGACATAGTCGCCGGAAGGAGTGTATTTCTCAAGCGTCCCGTCACGCCAGTATGGAATATCGTCCAAGGTGAGTCCGCCTGCGAGTTTCGCAGAGACCTGTGCGATGGGGAATCCTGTTGCCTTCGAAGCGAGCGCCGATGAACGCGAAGTGCGTGGATTGATCTCGATCACGACGACTCTTCCGGTCTTCGGATCATGGGCGAACTGTACGTTTGTCCCGCCGATGACCTCGATGGCGTCGACAATGTCATATGAATATTTCTGCAGCTTCTCCTGGAGGGATTTGCTGATGGTCAGCATCGGAGCCGTGCAGTATGAGTCGCCTGTATGGACTCCCATCGCATCGACGTTCTCTATGAAACAGACGGTTATCTTCTGGCCTTTGGCGTCGCGTACAACTTCAAGTTCAAGCTCCTCCCATCCGAGGACCGATTCCTCGATGAGGATTTGTCCGACAAGGCTCGCGGCTATTCCGCGTGCGGCGACAGCGCGCAGCTCTTCGAGATTGTAGACAAGGCCTCCGCCTGTTCCGCCCATAGTGTAGGCAGGACGCACTACGACGGGATAACCGAGTTTGTCCGCGATCTTTTCAGCTTCTTCCACGGTATAGGCGGGATCGCTTTTCGGCATGTCGATACCGAGCTTGCTCATCGTCTCCTTGAACACAATCCTGTCTTCTCCGCGCTCTATCGCCTCGAGGTTGACTCCGATTATCTTCACGCCGTATTTCTTCAGGACGCCGGCCTTGCCGAGTTCGGATGAGAGATTGAGCGCAGACTGTCCGCCGAGATTAGGGAGCAGGGCGTCCGGACGTTCCTTCTCTATGATTTCAGTCATCCTGGCGAGATTGAGCGGTTCGATGTATGTGACATCCGCCATGCCTGGATCTGTCATTATTGTGGCGGGATTGGAATTGACAAGTACGATCTTGTAGCCGAGGGACCTGAGGGCTTTGCATGCCTGGGTGCCGGAATAGTCGAACTCGCAGGCCTGTCCGATGATGATCGGGCCCGAACCAATGATCATCACCTTCGAAACACCTTTTACTTTTGGCATGACGACACCTCGCTGATAGCGATGTCGTGCATGACCTTCATGGGCCAGCCACGTATTTTTTCAGAATCATGACAATCAATGCCGTAGAACAGAACAGAAGTGCAGTCGCCTTTCAAGGCAACATCAAAAAAGCCGCCCATGAGAATCTCCTTGTTTCCTTTGTTGCAATCGCAGTGGACCAGCAGAGAGTAAGAAAACACTCGACGCATTTTCGACAGTTACGACTGCTGTTGAAATTAATCCATTGGCAATCAACTAAGGGATTCTTAATATGTAATACGTAGATTTCTTTTCAAGAGAAAAAACATTTGATGTGTCGAATTTTGCGATCTATTTCAGCAGCATAGTGAGATGGGATTCAACTGCGAGGGCAAGCCCTCCTGTGTTGTAGCCGCCTTCGAGGAGGGAGACGACTCTGGATTTCGAGTAGGTGCCGGCAAGCCCCATGATCATTTCCGTCAGTCTGGCAATGCCTTTGTCCGTGACCTTGAAGTCGCCTAGCAGATCATCCTTCCTGCAGTCGAAGCCCGCGGAGATCAGGATCAGCTCAGGTTTGAAATTTTCGGCCGCGGGGAGGAGTTTATTCTCAAACGCATCTATGATCGCCTTGTCGTCGGCACCTGAGGGCAGGGGGGCGTTGATGTTGAAGCCGTATCCTTCTCCCTTGCCTTTTCTGTCGGGGAATCCGGTGAAGGGAAAAGCTTCAAGCTTATGGGTGGAGAAGAAAAAGACCGAAGGATCCTCGTAGAAGGTCCACTCGGTACCGTTGCCGTGATGGAAATCCCAGTCGGCTATCAGGATCCTTTTCAATCCATATTTCTCTTTTGCGAACTTCGCAGCTATCGCGACGTTGTTGAAGAAACAGAAGCCGTATTCGCCAGTGTCCGTTGCATGATGGCCGGGTGGGCGCAGGGCGCAGAACGCATTTTTCGCCTTTCCGGTACATACGGCATCGACAGCGGCAAGGGCTCCGGATACGGCAAGCCTGCAGATCTCAGGAGAACGCGCCTGTTTTTCAACAAGCTTGATGTGTTTTTCGGAATGGACTTTGCTGATCCATTCCGTGGCATCCTTGTCTTCAGGCGCAATCTTTATAAGATCGTCTTCAAGCCCTGAATCCCTGAGTCTTTTCAAGATGGCCTCAAGCCTCTTAGGAGATTCAGGGTGGCCTTCTGAAAGGAGATGCGAGAGATATTTGTCGCTGTAGATGAAGGCGGTTTTGGAATTTTTGTCCTTGATAAGGTTTTCAGCAAAAGCTGGCAGAGGCGTGGAAAATCCTGCGGCAAGTCCGGCGGCCGCGGCGGATCTGATGAAACTTCTCCTTGATATTCCTTCGTCTTTCATGTCGACGGACTACTTTTGGAGTTTCTTGCGCCAGTAGTCGATGCGGCTGCGGACTTCGCACGGACCTGTTCCTCCGTCAACCTCGCGCTTGGATACGCTCCTGGCAGGATCGAAGATTTTAAGCAGGGCCTTGTTCGCTTCGGGAATGTGCTTTTTCATCTCGTTGAAAGAGACTTTGTTCAGCGGGACTTTGTTGGAGCTGCACCATTTGACAAGAGCACCGGTCCTCTCGTGCGCCTTTCTGAACGGCACGCCGAGTTTCACAAGTTCCTCGGCAAGATCTGTCGCCATGAGCTCCGGATTGTTCGCGGCCGCAAGCATCTTTTCCTTCCGCACGTGCATTGTCGCCAGCATGGGAGGCAGGACGGACAATATCTTGATGACTGTGTCGATGGAATCAAACAGCGGTTCCTTGTCCTCCTGCAGATCCCTGTTATATGACATTGGAAGACCTTTGCAGATCGTAAGGAGCGCGACAAGGTTTCCATAGATCCTGCCGGTTTTTCCGCGCGCGAGTTCCGCAACATCAGGATTCTTCTTCTGCGGCATCAGGCTCGAGCCTGTGCAGAATTCATCGGCGAGTTCGACAAAGGAGAATTCCCTGGAAGACCAGAGGACGATGTCCTCGGACAGGCGCGAGACATGCATTGCGAATATCGCAAGGCATGCGAGGAATTCGCATTCGAAATCACGGTCGGCCACCGCATCCATGCTATTGGCGGATATTTCCGGGAATGACAGGTCCTTCGCGACTTTTTTCCTGTTTATCGGAAGTGTCGTTCCGGCGATCGCCCCGGAACCAAGCGTAAGGATGTTGAGCCTGCCAAGACAGTCCAGTAGCCTTGAGGAATCGCGGCTGAACATTTCAACGTATGCCAGCATATGATGCGCGAAAAGGACCGGCTGGGCATGCTGTAGGTGCGTGTAACCGGGCATTATGGCGTTGGAATTATTCTCTGCCTGGGAGACCAGGGCTCTTTGGAGGTTTCTGATGCCTAGGACAATTTTTACAGACTCATCCCTGAGATAGAGCCTGGTGTCTAGATTTACCTGGTCGTTGCGGCTTCTCGCCGTATGGAGCCTTGCACCCTCGTCACCGAGCGCCTTGATTATTTCGCTCTCGATATGCATATGGATGTCTTCAAGCCTGCTGGTGAACTTGAATCTGCCTTCGTCTATGCGTTTCCGGATCTTCTCGAGCTCCCTCTTGATGGATTTTGCGGTTTTCGCAGGAATTATCCTGCAGGACGCCAGCATGTCGACATGGGCCTTGCTGCCGTCGATGTCATGGCTGTAGAGCCGCTTGTCGAACGACACGGATTCCGTGAATTCAATCAGTTCATTCTTCTGTCCGCCGCTGAATCTTCCGCTCCAGAGCGCCATAATTACCTCATGACATTTTTGATTTTTGATTTTCTATTTTCGACTTGCCCGCCGTAGCAACTCTTGGCGAAGGCGGATTGATGATTTTATTCTCATGCATTTATCTGACATCTGAACACTGACACCCTTCCTCTTTTTGGCATCCAGCATCGTATTCCTGATTTCCAGTTTCAAGTATCAAGCGTCCAGTATCAAGTATCTGCTTCCTAAAGCTTCTTGTCCAAATACAGATGTCTCAGCCTATAGAAGTAGTTTGCGCCTGAATAGACAGTGACGGCTATGATCACCCATTTTGCGATCTCCCAGCACCACCAGACCCATATGGTATTCTTGATCTCAGGGCCTTTCCAGCCAAGAATCCAGAAGTATCCGCCTATCACCACAAATGCCATCTGCAGCGAGGTCTTGAGTTTTCCAGTGATGTCCGCGGGAATCACTACCCCCTTGCCGGCACCGAGAAGCCTGAGGCCAGTGACAAGGAACTCCCTGGAAAGGACAATGACGGCCACCCAGCCCTCAAGAATCCCCTTGTCCACAAGCATGATGAACGTTGTCGCCATGAATATCTTGTCGGCGAGCGGATCCATGAGCTGCCCGAAATCAGTTATAAGATTGTATTTTCTGGCAATGTATCCGTCGAGGATGTCCGTGAGGCCTGCGAGGAAAGCGAAGAGCACTCCAACTATCTTCCATGGCATCTGCCAGTTTGCAGGAAGCCTTTCGTCGACATTGCAGATGACGAGAAAGATGAAGATCATCACAATTCTCGCCATTGTTAATTTGTTTGGAAGATTCATCCGCTTTAACTTTCCAGTTTTTAAACTCAAAATTGTAACTTATCACAGCTTTCACAAGAGACAACGCATTTTTGATTTTCAATTGGCGAATTTTGATTTAGAGGTTCCTTTATGTGAAGGAAGCAAGGAACAGGAATTTTATCATGTCGAACATATTGTTTTTATGCAAGGAACGATTCGAGGATTCTCTTTCCGCCGAGATAACATCAAAATGCGGGGCAGGGGGCCTTCTGAAAAAATCACCAGGTCTTGTAAACGCTGAATTCCCTTCTGACCAGCTGTTGCCGGAAAAATTTTTCATCTTCGAGCGCCAGAGAGTTGAAAATGCCGTCTTCATCCAGGAAGGCAATCTTGGGAACATGGCCCGCGATGTCGTAAAGAACATCCTCCCCGGAATCACAAGGTCGGAAATGCAATGGACCCTCCATGTCTTTCCCCCTGAGGATACGGGTATTTCAATTGCCCCCAAGATAAAATATTTCAAGAAGCAACTGATTGATTTCTGCAGGGACCATTTCGGCCGTGTAGCAAGGAGGTTCGTGCTGGATGCAGATCTCCGGAAGGAGAACATGATGGTGTTGAACATCTGCATGCTCCAGGAAGGACTCTGGGGAGCCGCGATGCTTTCTGAAAACCTGAGCGATCCATGCCCGGGCGGATGCCACAGGATGATCTTCGACGAGGATGCCCCTTCACGCTCCTTCCTGAAAGTCGAGGAGGCTCTCGATATCATGAAGACAAAGCCGTTGCAGGAGGAACGCGTCTTCGATCTCGGTGCCGCACCCGGCGGATGGTCATATGCCTTCCTTAAAAGAGGATGTATTGTGACCGCCGTCGACAACGGTCCGATGAAAATCATGAGTTTGAACAGCCTTCCCGGCAAACTCGTTCATGTCAAGGCCGACGGTCTTCTCTATGAGCCTGAAAGCAGATTGCTTCCCGCGGACTGGCTTGTCAGCGACATGCTTGTCGCAACGGGTAAGAATTTCGCGCTGATAAAGAACTGGCTAGGTGGGAAACGTGCGCGGAAATTCATCATCAACATCAAGCTTCCACAGGTGGAACCATATCCGGTAATCAAGCCGATGGAGGAATGGCTGAACGCAAGGCCTTTCATACATTATAATATAAGACAGCTCTACCACGACCGGCACGAAGTCACGCTCTTTGGTACAGTGGATATTTAGAGCCGGACAGCTCTAAGTATAAGTTGAAAATCAGAGTTGAACAATGCGCACGCTAAAGCTGTGAACTCCAACTAAATCAATACAGTTCAAAAGAGGCAATTTTGCAATTCCCTCGAATGTTAAAAGTTTGTAGTTAAGCCATTTTTGGCTGTGTTTTCTTTAGCATGGGAACACGCAAAATTGCGTTGACTACGAACAAATACAAATCCAATTCCAGTTCCATGGAATGTGGTACAGGCGTCTCGCCTGTAATTATTTCTTCATTAATTTTCACAGGCGGGACGCCTGTCCCACATTCCTTAATCGAATTCAAGTATCGAGTATCAAGAAACAATCTCACCTTCGACATCATAGATTCCACAGGAAGTTATTTTCACTTTGACGACATCACCGGGTGAAACTTCCGATTTGCCGATTTTGACCTTTACTGTATTGTCGATATCCGGGGCATCCATGAATGTCCTGCCTGTCGCCTGTCCGTTCTCAACCTTGTCGACAAGCACTTCAAGGATTTTTCCTCCGAGCAGGGTGTTGCGTTCAAGGGAGTTCTCGGCCTGTATCCTCATTATGATGTCCTTCCTTTTCTCCGCGACATCTTCCGGAACCTTGTTCGAGAATGCCGATGCAGGAGTGCCGGCTTCCGGATAATAAGTGAATGCCCCGAGTCTCTCAAACTTCTGAGACCTTACGAAATTCCCAAGTTCCTTGAAATCCTCTTCCGTCTCTCCGGGATAACCGACAAGGAAAGTCGTCCTGATTGCAATTCCGGGGATCTCCGCGCGGAGTTTCGAAAGGAGTATATTGATCTGTTCAGACCTGATCTTCCTACCCATGCTCATCAGTATCCTGTCGGAAATGTGCTGGAGAGGCATGTCTACGTATGGCAGGATATGCTTTGAATTCTTGAATACAGCGATCAGTTCGTCGGAGAAGTGCGCTGGATGGGTGTAGAGGAGCCTTATCCAGAAGTCTCCTTTTAGACTGTCGAGTTCCTTAAGGAGGTTGGGGAGATTTTCATGCGAATTCCGCAGATCTTTTCCGTAGGCGGTCGTGTCCTGCGCGATGATGATCAGCTCCTTGCATCCGTTTGCGATGAGGGATTCGGCCTCGTTCAAAACAGATTCCGAAGGTCTACTCCTTAATCCGCCGCGGATCCCGGGGATGGCGCAGTATGCGCAGCGGTTGTCGCAGCCGTCGGCGATTTTGATGTAGGCATAATGACGTGGCGTCAACTGGAGGCGAGGGGTGTTTTCATCGTGGAGGAATTCAGGATTCTCGGAATATGATCTTACAGGTTTGCCAGTGTTATTCTCGTAGAGGGCCCTGACATGTTTTGCGATGTTCGCAACCTTGTCGATACCGAGCCAGAGATCGACCTCGGGATATTTTCCTGCGTATTCCATCTTCTTGTCCCACTGCACGAGACAGCCGCAGATTGCGATCTTCCTCGTTGATGGCTTTTTCTTCTTCCATGCGACGGCCTTCCGGATGAAGGATTCCGCTTCGGTGCGGGCAGGGGGGATGAAGGCGCAGGTGTTAATCATGTAGACGTCGGCCTCGCCCGGAGTTTCGGCCAGGCCGATGTTCCCGGACAACAGGTGTCCGGTCAGGATTTCGGTGTCGACGAAATTCTTCGGGCATCCGAGGCTGACAGTATATACGTAAATTTGCTTCATTTAAAAATGCTTACTCATAAATGCTCGGCCTGAATGGGATTTTAAATACTTCTCAAACTTTAAAGCTTTTCCTTTTTCAGTGAAGGATATGCAGGAAACAAGTATCCATAAAATGTATGTCCGTCTTCGTTTGACGTTCCGCCTCAACTACGCCGAGACAGTCTTCGTCTTTGTGACTTCATCTGCGTTGATGCTTTTCCCTCTGGTGTGCCTAGGCGAAGTCAAGCGTAGCGCGGACGAAGACTGGTGCGCCTGGTAGGAGTTGAACCTACGACCTTGTGATTAAGAGTCACCTGCTCTACCAACTGAGCTACAAGCGCATGTTGTCAGGATGGAATTATCCGTAAAACTCGCATAATATTGCCTATATCCGCATCTTGTCAAATATTGAAGGCAATAACTATGAATTTATTCTTCAGGTTCCGCCGCGGCGCCTTCCTTGTTTTCCTTATTCATGATTTTCGACAGATTGTTCATTGATTCGGCTTCCGGGGACATCGCCAGATTCTCGACCTTGTATTCCTTGAGGGCGAAATTCATCATGTCGGACGAGGCCTGCAGCGGAGTAGGTCCCGGCTCCTTTGTCCATTGTGCGGAGACAGATTCGTTCTGGGCCGTGGCGACATCCATGTTGTAGCCTAACCTGCCTTCACCGCCGACACGCCTGGTCTTGAAGTCGGGGCTTCTTGGGAGCGCCATTTCATCCTTCCACAAACCGAGCATCCGCAGATAGACTTTCGAGCCGGTTGTTGGAATTCCTTCTCCCGGCGGATAGAAGTTTGCGTAGAATCCGACGACCCTGTTCTGGTTGTCAACAGCCACTGAGATTTCTTCTACGACCATTCCTTTCGAATGCTTCTTAAGGATTTCATCGACATATGTATATATCTTGCCTTCGACCCCGAATCCTTTTGGAATAGGCTTGGTTTCTGCGGATTTCGCAAGTTTTATCTCGATGAACTCCTTGTCGATGACATCAAAGATTCCGAGGGGGGCATCCTTTGAAATTCCATAGCTTTTTCCTGTAATTGACCTGTATATCAAGAATCCGACGACTATGATTATCAGGGGAACTACGACAAACTTGATTATCGGGATGATCTTCTGGGCCATGCCCGGGCCTTGTTCCTCGGTGGATTCCTCCTCTGCGGGCGCCTTTATCTTCTTTCCGGTATTGAAATTATAGCCGCATCCGACGCAGATGACGGCGTCGGGCCCGACTGTTGCCTTGCAGAACGGACATTCCTTGATGTCGGTTCCATCAGCAGGAGCCTGCGGGATCTCTAGTTTTTTTCCGCATTTGCAGGCGAGTGATTTTCCGCCATGGACGTTTTCAAACTTATATTTCTCCCTGCATTCCGGACACTGGATGAAAATAGCCATATAACCGCTCCCTTCTTTATTGTTATTGTATGGATGGTTGGATGACTGGATTGATGGATGGCTGGGTATCAAAGACATAGGACCAACACAGGACCACTGGGAAAAAGCGCAATGTCTTTTTCAACTTCTGCATGAAAATGCCTCTTCCCAATTTTCTTTGACCTTAAACCCAATCATCCATTCATCCAATAATCCATCCATCCGTCATCTCTGGCCGTACCCGGCACGGGCAGACCTATGGGATGACTCTGTTGTATTACAGTTTGTTTATATGTTTTCCTATGATGAACATTGCCGAAAGAAGCAGTCCGCATGGTCCGAACACCAATAGCACGAACACCCACGTCTGCCTTTCCGTGAAATCTACGAGCGCACTCTTCAATATCTGGAATTCGCCGGCGAGAAGGAATGCGACACCCTGGGCATAGACCATGAGGGCCCCGGCGCAGATGAAGATCCCGGACAGGAAGACCCCCATGGAGATCACCATCAGCCCCATGAACATGAGGAATATCGCCAGTGCTATGCATGCCAGGAAGGAAAAGATGATGAGCGGTCTGAACAATCCCGGCATGAGATCATACATGAACCTGAGGAATTTCAGCCAGATCGGTGTCGGGTCGTCGATGTGTATGACAGTTTCCATTTTCTGTTTCGTCTGGAGATTGAAACCGCATTTGATGCAGACGACAACGCCGGGTTCTAGAAGCTGCTGGCATTCAGGACATGCCTGAGGGGAAGGTGTGTGGAAGATGTTGCCACAGGCGGCGCATTCGAACATCTTTCCGGCCTGATCCTCTTTGACGCTGTAGTCCTTCTGACAGTGTGGACACTTGAATTCTAACATCTTTATCAATCCCGCTGGGTTCTCTTCTGCTGATTATAAAACCACATGAGCCATTTGAATTTATTGCATTTACCATAGGTGGAAAATCAGAAAAAAGCAAGAAGTGGGAAATATCTTCCAGGCCTGATGCATGATTTCATCACGCGGCATAAGGATAAGCCTTTCTATTTCTATTACCTAAATCCGTGACGCATTTTCATGCGCTGCCGAATTTAGGTTGAAGAGATGGAGGCCGGGATTTTAAACCCGGCCTTCTTCTTTTGCCTTACAGGAGCTTTTGATTCAACGCACTTCGAAATATCTGTTCAGGAGCTCATTGTATTCGTTCTGCTTCTGTGCGCGCTGTTCTGCGGAGAGATTATCATTTGCCAGGCTGTTCTTCAGGCTTAGCATCTTCCTGAAATCACTTGCCAGCGCCTTTGCTTCAGCACCAGTCATGCTCTGGTTTGACATTGCACTTGTGAATGAGTCCTTTGCATAGACATTCTTGCCCAGCCTGTAGGTCGCCATCTGCTTGCCGTCCGTATCGTGTTTTTCCGCCCAAATGTTTGCGCTTGCCACGTTGAGGGCGTCGCGGAGGCTTGACATCTCGTCTTTTGTGAGCTTGCCGTCGGACTTGTAGGAGCTCTCCATGGATGCTATCTGCTGCTGCTGGTTCTGGAGGCTTTTGGTCTCTTCGGGAGTCAGATACCCCTTGTTGATCCCATGCTGGATCCGTTTTTCCTGGTTGTCCTGGCGTTTGTCGGTTCTGTTTTCCCGTTTATTTTCCTTGTTTGCGTCGATCTTGTCCTTGATGTCATCCCTGTTTTCCCTGGCCTTTTCTCTTGCGGTCTCCCTGGCCTCCTTATCGCCTTTGTTCTTCCGGCCAGATTTGCCATCGTTTCCGTCGTTGTCCTGGGCCAGTATTGCAATTCCAAACCCTAAAACGGCCACAGCCACCATCATCAACATGATTTTCTTTCTCATATTCGTCCTTTCCTGTGTTAATACCATTCGTTACATAATGTACTACACTTACGGCAATTAAAATCTTTCACTCAAGTTGAAAATTCTTTATATTATTATTATAGCATTGACAAATTCAGGTTTTCAAGGTCATTTATCATCGAAGGATTCCCTGTAATAAGACTCTCTTTGGGGATTTTAATAAATGGTCAGCAAAGTCGCTTCAATTCTAGTTGCATTATTCTATCTTGCCATGGTATATGCCTATCAGGACAGCTCGGCTGTCCTTGATACACTGATCCTGCTGATAATCCCCCTCGGATGCATATGGTTCAGCGATGAAATCGGAGGCACGGATTCCGGGCTTGGGGAGGAATCCTCCAAAAAGTCGGCTCAAAAGATAGTTGCAGCTGCAGGCTGGCTCATTTTGCTCGCCCCCATGCTCTTCAAGGGGATATCTATCCTTACGCGAAAATGAATTCCGGTGGGTTTCTCCGATTATATTCTGCGTCCCTCCTTGATTTCTTGTGATTTTTAGTATAAAATCTAAGCAGGATTGTTAAACAATGAAGATGTCTTAGCCGATTACGAATGGGGGTTTGCAGTGAAAATGGGACGAGGTTTTACTTTAATCGAGTTGCTCGTGGCTGTGCCCGCCATAGCTGCCACGTTGCTACGGGGAGCGACGGCGAGAGTAACCCGATTTACTCTAATCGAGTTACTCGTGGTCATTGCGATCATTGCTATCCTGGCTGGCATGCTTCTCCCAGCTCTCAGCCAGGCCCGTGAAAAGGCGCGTCGCATATCCTGCATGGCCAATCTAAAGCAGATAGGCCTGTCTCTCCGCATATACGCCACCGAGAACAGGGAATACTATCCCAACCGGTCAGGAAGGTCCGGGCTTGAATTGCTCCGCCTCAACGGATATCTAGAGCAGGTCAAGGTTTTCTCCTGTCCTTCGACACCCGATATTGTTCCTGACAACAATGATCTCGGGATATCCAGCGTCTCCTACCAGTATGCGTGCCTTCTGAAAGAGGGGACCTCTAGTGACAGCGGAATGGCGCTTGACAGGAACGATAATCATACCAAATATGGCAACATCCTTTTCAGTGATGGACATACGGAAGGCTTTGCAGGGATGAACTGGTCTTCCGGACATGTGGGGAATTCATTCTTTACCTGGTAGGTACGTATTCAGTAAACTATGTCGTTTACTTAATCCGTACTTTTTATCTTCCTTGAGTCAGATTCCACGATCCATTTTTCGGACTTCATCATGGAAAAAGCAGGCGGAAAAGTGGAATTCTCCCTCTTTGACAGGCTGGAGCAAAGGGACATCGACTTTGCATTTGTCCCTTGCAAGAGGACATCTTGGATGGAATGGACAGCCTGATGGAGGATTCAAGGGGGAGGGCACGTCGCCGGGCAGGATTATCCGGGAGCGTTTTGTCATAGGATCAATTACCGGCACTGCTGAAAGAAGAGCCTTCGTATAAGGATGTCCGGGATTTCCGGTGACTTCCGCGCTCAGTCCGTCTTCAACGATCCTTCCCAGATACATCACCATAATCCTCCGGCTTATATGTTCGACCACGGCGAGATCATGGGCGATGAAAAGGAATGCCACGTTCGTCTTCTTCTGTATCTCTATAAGAAGGTTGATTATCTGCGCCTGGACGCTGACATCCAGTGCGGAAACCGGTTCGTCGGCGACGATGAGCTTCGGCTCGACCGCGAGAGCCCTGGCGATTCCGATCCTCTGGCGCTGTCCGCCGCTGAACTGGTGCGGATAGCGGTGCATCTGCTCAGCATTCAACCCGACCATTTCCAGAAGTTCAACAATCCTTTTCAACCGGCCTTCCCTGTCAAGCCTGGTATGGATGGAAAGTACTTCTTCGAGCGTGCTGAAAACTGTCATCCTCGGATTTAGCGAGCCGTATGGATCCTGGAAGATCATCTGGAAGCCGTTTCTGGCCTTCCGCAGTTCCGTGCCTTCAAGCGCAGTGATTTCCCTGTCTTCGATGAACACCTTGCCTGAGGAATGTTTTTCAAGCCTTATGATTGTCCTGCCAAGAGTGCTTTTGCCGCAGCCGCTTTCGCCGACGAGACCGAGCGTCTCTCCGGCTCCGAGTTCGAACGAGACCTCGTCCACTGCACGGAGATATTTTGCCGGACTGAACAGCGAACCCCTGATCCGGTAGCTTGTGCTTATTTTATCTACTTTGAGTAATGGCATCTGCAAAAATGTCCTTTTCGTTTTTCCTCTATCGCGGGCACTGTTGAAATACAGAGCTCCTGCTTGGGCGCGGTGATGTTTTCTGCAAGAAGGCAGCGGCCGAAGAACCTGCAACCCTTCGGATAACTTGCTGGAGACGGGACGCTGCCCGGGATTGTCGCAAGCTTTTCCTTCTGATGTGTCAGCTTTGGAACGGCGGAGATAAGGGCCCTGGTATATGGGTGCATCGGCTCCTTCAGAATAGTCTTCGCTGCGGCAGTTTCAACAACATGCCCGGCATACATGACGACAACCCTGTCGGCCATGTCCGCAACTATTCCTAAATTGTGTGTTACAAGGATGATCGACATGTGCGTCCGGTTGCGGATCTCGCGGAGGAGTTCGAGGATCTGGGCCTGGATTGTGACATCCAGCGCGGTCGTCGGTTCATCTGCTACAAGCAGATCAGGCTTGCTCGCGAGCGCCATCGCTATCATGATCCTCTGCTGCATTCCGCCGCTCAGTTCATGCGGATAGCTCATCATCTTCTGTTCAGGTTCGGGGATGCCGACCTGCTTGAGTACGGAAATGATCTCGTCGCGGACCTTGGATTCGTTGTCAACATCACCTCTTAGGAAAATGGATTCGGCGATCTGGTCACCTACCCGGAACACGGGATTGAGCGAAGCAGATGGTTCCTGGAAGATATATGAGATGCGGTGCCTCCGGAATTCGCGCAGGCTTTTCTTGTCCAGCCCCAGCACATCGTATTCCCTGTCAGCATGCTTGAACTTTATCGATCCGGAGGAATAGACCCCGGGAGGTTCAGGCACGAGCCTGGCAAGGGCCATGCAGGATACGCTTTTTCCGCAGCCGCTCTCTCCGACCAGCGCCAGTATCTCCCCTTTTTCCACGGAAAAAGTGGCGTCGGTGACAGCGGGAAGGTGTTTCCCTTCGACTATGAAATCCACTGACAGGTTTTTAACTTCAAGCATCGGCATGGATTGTTTCCAATTTGCGACTTCCAGATTTAGGGTTCCCTTATAAAGAACCTTTGAAAAATAAACTGGAATTTCGGAAATACGAATTAAAAAACGCCTTATTCTCGTGTTTGAGTAGCAATTTATATTAACCACGTTATTTTAAAAAGTCTTTTTAAAATTAAATTTACCTATCGACAATAAATGAAAAATGTAGTCATAACTGGCAGAGGGCTCATAACTCCCCTCGGCAACGGCCTCCAGACCAACGAGGAAGCTCTGAAAACTGGAAGATCCGGCATTGTCTCCATGCCTGAATGGAAAGAGATCGGCCTTGAAAGCTATGTTGCTGGACTGGCGGAATCCGACCCGAAATGCGAACTCCTCAACTCCAAGAACACCAGGTTCATGACCGCCAATGCAAAGATGGCAATCGCCGCAACCTGCGAGGCGCTCAAGGAGGCGCAGCTCTCCTACGACGATGTAAGAGGCAAGAACATTGCAGTGATCCTGGGATGCGCGGGAAGCGCCCATCAACATATATATGACGGTGCGAGGGCTGTCGCTGATTCAAAGAAGGTGAAAAGACTGAGTCCTTTCACGGTCCCCCGCGTCATGGCTTCATCTGCCGTCTCCAATCTTTCCCTTGTCCTGGGTGTAAAAGGCGAGAGCTATGACATAAGTTCCGCCTGCACGAGTTCAGCGCATGCGATCATGATCGCGGCACGTCTTCTCGAGGCGGGTGTCTACGACATGATCATTTCCGGAGGCTCGGAGGAGACCAACTGGGTCCATGCCGTGGGATTTGACGCCATGCGGGCAATGTCGAGGCGCTTCAATGACAGGCCGCAGAGCGCAAGCCGTCCATTCGACAAGGATCGCGACGGATTTGTGATGGGATCAGGAGCAGGGATCGTAATTATGGAGACTGTGAAACACGCAGTTTCAAGAGGCATCAAACCGCGTTTCGCCCTGACAGGCATAGCCGCCAACAGCAATTCCACCGACATGGTCGTGCCCAACTCCGAATCGAGCTGCGAGGTCATGGGGATGTCCGTCAAGGATGCCGGCCTGCGTCTCGAAGACATCGCATATATCAACACGCATGGCACAGGCACTCCTGTCGGAGATCCTCTTGAAATTAACTCAATCAAACTTCTCTTCGGCGAAAAATCCAAAATCGCCATAAACAGCACGAAATCGCAGACCGGACACATGATCGGCGCGACCGGGGCCGTCGAGGCGATATTCTGTACGATAATGATGGAGAAGAGTTTCATCTCGCCGTCGATCAACCTGGACAATCCTGAGCCTGAATTCGCGTGGGCGAACCTGGTGCGCGAATGCCGGACCGGGGTCCAGCTCCGCCACACCCTCAGCAACAGCTTCGGTTTCGGCGGCACCAACGCCTCCCTAGTCTTCTCCCTTCTCCAGTAATTCTTATTGTGTTTTCTTTCCTCTTGATTGTTTCCATGTTTTGTCTTATAATTGCCAATCGTCTCATAATTATTTGGAGCTATGATGTTTTTCAAAATTGCCAATTTAAGGTAGGGATGGCTCTCCGAGCCGTCCGTTCTTATCGGCGGTTTCGGAGAAACCGCCCTACCTTGGTAATTTTGAGAATCAGTCCATGTTATTATGAGACTATCAGTGAACTGCGGAATCAAATTTATCAGGGGAACGAGGGCGATGCCGGTTTTGCGGACACATTATGAGACACTGGGCATAGGTACGGGCGCCGGTTTCAAGGAGATCAAGAAGGCGTATTACCGGCAGGTGAAGCTATGCCATCCCGATCTCTTCGGCGGTTCCCGCGAGAAGGAGGAGGAATTCAAGCTCCTTGTCCAGGCATTCGATGTCCTTACAGATCCGGACAAGCGCCGGAAATACGATGTTTCGAGCGGAATCTCGCTCGAAGCTCCTTCCGACTGGGGGTTTGACGAGGAATCCATCATGGACACGTCAGCCGATGATACACTTGAAGAGATAATTGTCGGCAACGAACCGCCGAAGGACGCAACGCTCGCAACCCTCTTCCTCGATCTCGAACGGACAGAAGTCTTCATCTCCTTCCGCGAGGGCAAGAATTATTTCCGCAAGGGGCAGTACCAGAGCGCGTTCCATTATTTCAGGAATGTCGTTGAACATTCCCCGAACAACATCCTCTACAGGTATTATCTGGCGAAGACACTGGTCGCATTCAGGAATTTCAGCGAAGCCAGGACGCATTACAACATAGGCATAGGCATAGGCGCAAAGAGAATGCCGCCGCAGAGGCTCAATCGATTCCATGACGAGCTTGATGCGATGGCGGAAAAGCAGAATCCGCGCTTGAAGAAGCTGATGGACTTTTTCGGTGGCAGGAACATTGCCCCGGAATACGTTGATGCGGAGGAGAAGACCATCAGGGAGACCAACCGTGCGATCGCAAGGCTTATGGCGGCGAGAAGAAAACTGGAAGGCAACGGAAGGAAGCTCCTCAAATGATTTATCTCACAAAAGTAGGTCGGGCTTTCCCTTGTCCCGCCGTAGCATCTTAGCGAAGGCGGAAGCCCGACAAGATGGCGGCCAGGAATGACCGCCCTACTTAACCGGTAAAAGTTTCTTATTGATAAAACTGCGGCCACCGCAGTAGGCCGCTACAAACAGCGCTACAAACAGAATGCCCGCTTTCCCTTTCTTGATTTGCTGGTAGTTAATGCCGTAAGGAGATTCTTTATTGAAGGTTGGATTTTGACAAATAAAACTTTCCTTTCTTGAAAAAAATAATAAATGCCATAACTTATGGCGCTTTTGTTGGGATTTGGATGAATGTTTGTTTGGATGTTTGGATGCGTGGTTTTTAATCGGCAACTTGTACTTTCCGGACGGATGTCAGTGATCCATCAATCCCGTAATCCATCAATCCAAATTTTTAGGAGTGTGAACCATGTATGAAGCATCGGACCTGAGGAAAGGGATTAAGATTGAAATAAACGGTGATCCATGGACCGTGAGTGAGTTTGACTTCGTGAAACCAGGCAAGGGGCAGGCCCTCTACCGCTGCAAGCTCAAGAACATGCTCACAGGAAGCACCATGGACCGTACCTTCAGGGTCGCTGAAAAGATCGGCAAGCCAGATCTCGAGGAGAAGGAGATGTTCTACTCCTACGCCGACGGAGATTTCTGTGTATTTAGCGATGCGGAGACATATGAAGAGATGAGGATCGGCAAGGACAAGCTCGGTAATCAGTTTTATTTCCTTGTTGAAAACGCGGAATGCAAGGTGCTGTTCTTCAATGGAAGGCCGATTGAAGTGACGCTTCCCGTGTTCATCGAGAAAGTCATAGCCGATACCGAGCCCGGCGCCAGGGGCGATACCGCCACGAACGTCACGAAGCCCGCGAAACTCGACAACGGCTACGAACTCGCAGTTCCGCTTTTCGTGAACATAGGCGACCGCATCAAGATCGACACCAGAACCGGACTCTACTCCGAACGTGTCAGCAAAGCCTGAAATCATAAGACGCCTCTCGTCGCTGAAACTGCGGCTTGAAAAAAGGGCCGCCGTCTTTTCCGCGGTCAGGGAGTTCTTCAATTCAAACGCTTTCATTGAAGTGACGACTCCGGTCAGAATCCGCGCTCCCGCCCCTGAACCGCATATTGTCGCAGTTCCGTCCGGTGATCTTTTCCTCCGCACTTCCCCGGAGCTTGAGATGAAATGCATGCTCGCCTCCGGCTACGGGAAAATTTTCCAGATAGGCCCCTGTTTCAGGAAGAATGAGAAGGGACGCCTCCACCGTGAGGAGTTCACCATGCTTGAATGGTACGAGGCCGGAGCGGATTATCTCAAGCTCATCGACTTTACCCGGAAACTTCTTGAATTCATATCCATGAAGGTGCACGGTTCGCCCAGATGCGTTTTTAGAGGCTGTGAAATAGATTTTGCCAAAGCTGAGATTATCACATTGAAATCGGCATTTGCGAAGTTCGCAAAAAGGAATCTGCTGGAAATTGTCGCCGATGACAAGTTCGAGGAAGTTCTTGTAACCGATGTCGAGCCGGCGCTACCTAAGGACAGGCCTGTATTTGTAAAGGATTATCCTGCGAAGTTCGCAGCATTGTCCAGACTGAGGAAGGACGATCCGGAATTTGCGGAGAGATGGGAGCTTTATCTCGGTGGTGTCGAGATCGCGAACGCCTACAGCGAGCTGGTTGACGGCCGGGAACAGCAGGAGAGATTCCGGAAGGCGCAGGCGTGGAAGAAATATTCCGGAGAAGGCATCTATCCTGAAAACAAGGATTTTACGGATGTGCTTGGACATGGAATTCCTGAATGTGCCGGGTGTGCGCTTGGGATGGACCGGCTCGCAATGGTTATTGCAGGCGCCGACAGCATTGATGAAATAATGGCCTGAAATTGGGCAATGAAAATTTGATTTTGCGAAAAATGGACTATTTTAAGTAAATCCCTGAGTCGGGATTTCCTTAAACAGTAGAATTACTTGAAGGTGAGCCATGAAGCTGGTTTTAAATTTTATCATTCTTGCATTGCTTGCATCAATTCTCTCCGGTTGTTCCTCCAGCAGGACGATACCCTTCCCGTATGATCAGGTCTCAGCTGCCGCCCAGGAGAAGTTCTACGTCAATACCTGGTCTGAGTTTGACACCAAGAAGAGCTGGAAGACCGAGAATCCCGGAAAGAATCTCAAGTTAGTATGTTATGACTGGGAATTCCCCGATACTAAGATATACTGCCAGGTGAAAGTTTATGCTGAAAAAGGCGGGGGCTCCACTGTCTACGTATATGTAAAGGACTACCAGTCGTGGTTCGGTCCGTTCACCAACTGGAGCTGGACCTATGGCGGGAAAGTGCTTGACCTTTTCGAGAAGAGGATGGCGTCAGGGGCCTGGGATCCGCTTCCATGGGCTGAAAAGAGCGAAGAGAGAAAAATCAAATAGCTTTTGGACTTGAAAATACATGTCAGGAATAAATTATAAAAGCATCGTCAGTTTTTCCGCAGTGGTCCTGCTGATCGTCCTTCTTATGGGAATTGTCTCATGCGGTGGCGGTTCGAAACAGACGAACGAGGAGCTTCTGAAGGCAGCGATAGACTCCGCCACCGGCCCCAAGGCCGACTGGCAGAAGGCGAAGACCCTTGCATACAAGGCTGTCAAGCAGAAGTCCGATGATGCCAACGCCCACGTCATGTTGTCGCTTGCCCTTGAGCAGTGCGGACAGCCGGGCAATGCAATCGATGAGATCCGGAAGGCAGTGGAGATAGATACGAAGAATTTCATGGCCCAGTTCACCAAGGGCAGGATGCTTTTCGAGAATGAAAGGATAGGGGACAGCATAGCTCCGCTCAAGGAGGCGCAGAAGCTCAGGCCCGACAATGAGAACGTCATACTTCTCCTTGCAAGAAGTTCTGCGGCGCTCGGCAGATACAAGGAGGCTGCAGGATATTATGCTACTCTCGCAAAAACTCCAGCATACAGGAACAAGGCAGTGCCTTATAACGAGCTTGCAATACTCTATGTGAACCAGAAGGATTACCAGAAGGCCTCTGTTTTTTTCCAGGAAGCCTACAAGAAGGCTCCCAACGATCACATAGTCGTCCTGAACCTGGGCATCTTCTGCGACGTGCATCTCAAGAATCCAGTCTTTGCGATCAAGCACTATAACAGATACCAGGAACTCACCCTGAGCAATCCTGAACTGGCTCCTGTAAGGAACAAGCTCAAGAAGCGCATAGACTACCTCAAGGCGACCTACAAGCTGTAAAAATTCCATCTTCGATGTAATTTTTACTTGCGTCTAAACTATTGCGGGAACAAAATGGAACGGTTCATTCCAGACGATGTCATAAACGAAATAAGATCACGATGCGACATCGTTGATATTGTTTCCGGCTATATCCCGCTGAAGCGCACAGGCGGGCGGTTCAAGGCCCTGTGCCCTTTCCACAACGAGAAGACTCCATCGTTCATGGTCAACCAGGAACGGCAGATATATCATTGTTTCGGCTGCCAGAAGGGCGGAGACGTCTTCCGGTTTGTCATGGAGAAGGAAGGTGTCGATTTTCCAAACGCCGCACATATCCTCGCATCCAAATGTGGAGTCCTGATCCCGGAACGCCAGCATGGGACGGGAACTGGAAAGTCATCGGACGAGTCCGGACGACAGCGCGAAAAGCTCTACAAGATCCATGAAGAGCTCGCATCATGGTATTCACGGCTGCTTTATGAACATCCTGACTCAAGAGTCGCGGAATATGTCAGGAACCGTGGAATCCCGGAGGAATCGTTGAAGGGGTTCAGGCTCGGTGCCGCACCCGACGCCTGGGATGAGTCGCTGAAGTTTTTAAATGGCAAGGGCTACGGCGAAGAGGACATCCTCCTGGCAGGCGTCGCCATTAGGAACGAAGAGACCCGCAGGATATACGACCGGTTCAGGAACAGGCTGGTTTTCCCGATATGGGACGAGCAGGGCAGGGTGGTCGGATTCAGTGCGAGGACGGTCGAGAAGGAGAGCGAAGGCGCCAAGTATGTCAACAGTCCTGAGACCCAGATCTTCAAGAAGAGCAGGATACTTTACGCGCTGCACATGGCCCGTGATGCGATGCGCGAGAAGAAATATGCGGTCCTCTGCGAAGGACAGCTCGATGTTATTGCAATGCACAGCGCAGGATTCACCAATTCAGTTGCGCCGCAGGGGACGGCGTTCACCGAGGACCAGGGCAGGATCCTCAGGCGCTATACTGAAAAGGTTTTCCTCTGTTTCGACGCCGATGAGGCGGGCATGAAGGCTTCCCTCCGCGTGCTTGAAATACTGCTGCCGCTTGGATTCGAAGTGAAGGTCATTTCATTTCCGAACGGAAAGGATCCCGACGAGTTTCTCAAGACAAACGGGCCCGGGGCGTTGAAGGTCTCGGTTGAAAACGCAATATCATTCTATGACCATCTGCTTTCCAAGGCGCTCAAGGAATTCGATGTCAATTCCCCGTTCGGCAAGAACAGGATTGTTTCCGAACTTCTGTTCTACATTTCAAAGATGGAAAGTTCCGTAGTGCGTTCGGGATTCGCGGCAAAGCTTGCACTGGATTTGAAGCTTTCAGAGAATGTGGTCTTTACTGAACTCAACAAGAAACTCGAAAAACCTTATTATCAGCCGGCTGCCGCTCCTGTGCCGCCGCCTTTTATTGAGATTCCTGAAACAGCCGTTTCGAGGGCGGAGGAAGTCCTGCTTGAAATTTGTCTCGGACATGGCGATGTCGGCAAGCGGCTTTCCGAGGAGCTTCCTATTGAAATGATAAGCAATACTCCCGTGGGCCGCGCGCTCAACACTGTGATTTCATACACGCTGAATGGTGAGTGGGAAAATTCCTCAAAGGCCCTTCTTGAACAGGTCTGCGATGAGCCGAGTCCGGCGCTGAGCCGGATACTCGCTGGAACCGAAAAGGAGAATTTCAGCAGTGACAGGTTGGCCAAGGCTGTCAATGACTGCCTGTTCATAATCAAAAAGCGCAATCTCGAACTGCAGACGGAATCACTCCTCAGGGATATTGAAATCTGCCAGGATGAAAATGAGAAGAACCGGATGCGGAGCCTATGCATTGAAGCAAGAAGGAAGCTTCTGGAGCTTTCCAAGCTGAGGAAGTCGTAGGATATTTTCATTTCGGACATGTCCGAAATGAAAATATTATTTGAATGGCATTGCCGGATGCGCGGCTGTCGCAAATTCCTTCGAAAGCAGGGCTTCCTTCGCCTTCTCCGTCAGTTCGGCGTTGAGATCGATGATGTCGCCCTTCTCGGTATTGGTCCTTTCAATTGTGCCCGGTGGAAGTTCAATTACCGAGACCGCGCCCGGCCCTCTTGCGAAGGGAACCCATGGCTGGAGGTTCTTGCGGATCTCGCAGATTTTATTCTCCCTGTCGGCGAAAATGACATCGATGCCCATGGACATGAACATCGTGTGGATGCACGAGCAGTTGTTGAAGACCATTGCGTCGAAATCATTGAAGGTCCTGCCGATCATGCCTCTGCCTCTTTCATAAACGGTGAGCGCGACGACCGATTTTTTCGCAATTACAGTTTTTTTAGTTAAGTTGTGGATCATTTGAAAAGTATGTTGAAGCTTTTAAGTATGACAGGCCCCATGAGGATTATTATGACCGCGGGAAGAATGAAGAACACGAGCGGGAAGAGGATTTTCACCGGAGCCTCGTTGGCGAGCTTCTCCGCGCGGTTGAACCTCTTGCCCCTGAGCTGGTCGCCTTGGATCCTGAGTATCTGGCCGATGCTCACTCCAAGTTCGTCAGCCTGGATTATGGAATTGAGGACCATGGAAAGATCCGGCTGCTGGACACGGAGCGATAGCTCCTTGAGCGCCACGCGGCGCTGTTTGCCGAGCTGGATTTCGCGGAATGTCCTTTCAAGCTCCTCGCCAAGTGCATCGCGTTTGCGCCTCGCCAGAATATCCCTGAGGGATGTCAGGAAGTCCTTTCCGGCCTCAACCGACAAGGTCAGCAGGTCGAGGACGTTTGGCAGGGCCTTCTGGATTTCAAGATGGCGGCGCTTTATGACGGCCTTGAGCCAGATTTTCGGGTACAGATAGAGCAAGGCCATGAAGATTATGCCGATGAAGGGCTGTTTTACAATGGTGAACAGTATGACGAAGAAGCCGCCGAAGATGAAAAGGAGTATCTGGGCTGAGACGAACTGGTGTTCGTCGATAAGCTGTTCAAAGCCGGCCATGAGTATCTGTTCCCTGGTTTGCCTCCTGCTGGTATCGAAGAAGGAGGATCTTGCCAGCGGTGCCACGTTGGCGGTGAAGGGGAGTGCCATTTTAATGAGCAGCGGGAGCTGTCGGGAGGTCTCTCTCTTTTCGATCTCCAGCTGTTCAAGCAGATGGAACACGAAGAGAGTGAGGCAGGACACCGCGGCAAACGAGCAGATGCACGCCATAAATGTCATGAAAGAAATGTCCATAATCCCCGTTCTCTGATTTTTAGTTTTGAATTGTCTTTTACTCACAGGCAAGGGTCGAAGTATGCCTGTGCTACATTTTTTTCAATTTCAATTCCGAACTTCCAGTATCAAGTTTCCAGTATCGAGTATCAAGTATCCATCCTCAAATATCAATGCTTGTTATTTTCCTTATCACCAGGAAACCGGCGACGACAAGTCCAACTGCTCCGATTATCAGGAAAAGACCCGCCATTGAATTGAAGAAGCTGCTCATCATGTCCGGAGCGATATAGTTCATGATTATCATAAGGAGGAAGGGCATGGCGCCGACGATGTAGGACTGCATCCTGCCCTGCGCTGTAAGAGCTCTCAGCTTTCCGGAGATCCTCATCCTTTCCCGGATCATTGCGGCGAGCCTTTCAAATATCACAGTAAGTTCGCCGCCTGTCTGCCTGGCTGTCAGTATGGCTGTTGCAACAAGTTCGAAGTCTTCACTTTCAAGCCTGTGCACCATGTTGTCAAGAGCCTGTTCGAGAGGCACGCCGAGCCTTATCTCCTGGAGGAGCAGGCGGAATTCGACCGATATGGGATTCCTGTTTTCAGAGGCGATGACTTCTATCGCCTGGTTGATGCTGAATCCGGCCTTCAGGGCGCTGCTCATCGAATTCAGGGCGTCCTCGAGCTGTTCATTGAATTTCTGGAGTCTTTTTTTTCTCAGGTACTTGAGATAGAGCCTCGGTACCGGGAAAGAGATCACTGCTGCGAGCGAGGCTATGAATGCAGCCTTGGGCCATGACCAGTTCGTGCTCGACATCCCGAACACGATGATGGCGAGGAATGCGGAGAGACCGCATATCGCGAGTGTCAGGTCGAATATCCTGCCGGCAGGCATCTGTAGCAGTACATCGTCAAGCTCCACGGATGTCTCGCGGATATATCTCTCCTTGTATCTTGAAGAGACGAAGGAAGTGAATTCGACAATGACAAGGGTCGCGAACATGACCGCCATGCCGGCACATGTGCTTGCAAGAAGCTGTCCATATTCCACCATCATCTATAGTCTCCTCTGCCATCCTTGAATATCGAGATGTCCAGGTCGAGTTTTGCGCGCCTGATCTCCTCCATGAATGTCGGAATGTTGCCGCAGCCGACATGCTTGCCGATGATCTTCCCGTCGGGAGTCCAGCTTTCATGCTTGAATATGAAGATTTCCTGCATCGTGATGACTTCGCCTTCCATCTTCGTTATTTCGCTGATGTTAGATACTTTGCGGGTGCCGTCCTTGTGGCGGTCGACCTGCACGATGATGGTTATGGCCGATGCGACCTGTTCCCTGATTGCGCGCAGGGGAAGATCGAATCCCGCCATGAGGACAAGAGTCTCAAGCCTTGCAAGGGCGTCGCGCGGTGAATTCGAATGGATGGTCGTGAGCGAACCGTCATGACCGGTGTTCATCGCCTGGAGCATGTCCAGGGCTTCTCCGCCACGGCACTCGCCGACGACTATCCTGTCAGGACGCATGCGCAGGGAGTTCCTGACCAGATCGCGGATGGCGATCTCGCCTTTGCCTTCGATGTTTGGAGGACGGGCTTCGAGCCTGACCACGTGCTCCTGCTTGAGCTGGAGTTCAGCCGCGTCCTCTATGGTCACGATGCGTTCGCGCTCGGGGAGGAAGGAACTGACAACGTTGAGCAGGGTGGTTTTACCGGAACCTGTACCGCCGGATATTATTATATTCTTCCTTATCTTTACGCAGACGTCGAGGAATTTCGCCATGTCTTCGGTCATGGAGCCGAAATTGACAAGGTCTTTTACGGTATAAGGCGTCTTTGAGAATTTTCGGATCGTGATTGTCGGACCTATCAGGGAAAGCGGAGGAATTATCGCATTGACACGCGAACCGTCCTTGAGACGGGCGTCCACCATCGGGGAGCTTTCATCGATCCTGCGTCCGAGAGGCGATACTATGCGTTCAATGGCGGCCATCACCTGGTTGTCGTCCGCGAATGCAGTGTCGGTCCTGAAGAGGACGCCTGCACGTTCTACATATACGTAGTTCGGCCCGTTCACCATCACTTCAGTTATGTCGTTCATGCAGATCAGGTCTTCAAGCGGTCCGAGTCCGATGGCCTCATGTACCAGTTCCGTCTCTATCTTTTCAAGTGTTACGCCGTAGGGCAGGGAGACTGTCAGGTCGGAGAGTATGTCATGGATCACGCCTTTCGCCTTGTCTGCAAGTTCTTCTTCGGAGGCACCGGATATGGCCATGCGTTTCAGGTTGAGCCTCTTGAGAAGCTCGCCGTGCGCCTGCTTCTTTATCTCCTGGACAATTGGCCTGGATTCCTCGGGGATGCCTGAGATCTTGAGGACGGGGATCTTCTTGCCCTCGAGGTTCTTCACTTTTTCAATGGTCTTTGCTATCTCCGCCTCGATCTTCTCCTGTCGTTTTGGATCGGCGAGCACCTTGCTTGTCAGGCTCGGATCGAATTTCTGCACTGGATCGAGCTGCGGGGAAATCTTTTCCTCGATGATTATTTCGACGTGTCCGATCTTGATGGTCGAACCTATCGGAGCCTCAACAGCTTCGGTCCCGATCTTGTTTCCATCGAGCAATGTCCCGTTGCTGCTGCCGGCATCTGAGACCTTGATGGAGTTTTCAGTTACAGTCAGCAGTGCGTGCTTCGCCGATATTTCCGGCCTGTTGAACTGCATGTGCGAAGCAGGACTGCTTCCGAGCCTGTAGACCCCGGGAACCAGTTTGGCCCTGCTGTCGGCCTTGTCCGGCTGTTTTATGATTATGGTATACACTTAAGATCCTTGTTTTACAATTTGTTTCGAATTTCGATATTCGGATTTGGCTGCGGCTACCGCCTTGGACTCACCTGCTCTTGCTCTTGATGGAAGAGGACGAACCGAAAAGACGCCGTTCCCTGTCCTCGCTGTATTTCTGGATGTTCTCCTCGAGGAATTTGAAGTTCACGCTCTGGTAGTCCTTCACGAATATCGAATCCTCGTAGTTCCTCAGGCTCAGCGTCAGCCTGCCTTTCTGGCTCGCAAAGATGATCATTTCAACTTCCTTCGGGAAGAGTTCGAGCGTGACTGTGCTGTAGCTCCGGGCCGCAGTCTTGGATTCCGGTCCGACCGAGTTCGCCGTCTGCTGGCCGGTCGCGAGCACAAGCACGTTCTGGAGTATGGTCATTGTTATCGTGTCCAAACTCTTGTCGCCTTTCATTTCCGGAAAGCGGAATGTCCCGACGATATCTACGTGATGGCCGGGCTTGACGAGGTTTGTGACTGAAGACGTGGTGTCCACCGGGACGGATACCGCCCTCATCGGGGCGCCGTTCCTGCGCGGATCGGCGATGATTCCAGCGAGGCCTTCGCCCTTGGCGGACTTCTCAGTGCGTATCTGGTACCACTTGAGGATGTCGCCTTTGACTATGGTCGAGTCCGTCTTCTTGTTGACGATGTCGAACCTGTCCTTCCATTCTATCTCAGGATTCTTCGAGGTTCCCATGTTGAAGCGCTTTGTTTCGAACTCCTCGAAATCGTTGAGGTTCAGCTGTTCGTCCTCAGCCTTGGTGGCCTTCAGCTTGATGAGCTTGACGGTTGTGGCTGCGCCGAGGGCCTTCTCCCTTTCAATCTTTATCTGGTAATAGGTCAGGATGAATGCGAGCACTCCGAAGAACAATGCGGCCACCAGAAGCAGTTTCTGTTTCATAAAAGACTCCAGTTATATTTGGATATATTAAGCCAATTGCCGAATTCGGCAATTGGCTGTGTTCTGGTGTCAGTGTTCAGGAAGGGCAACAAATGCCTGTTATTCTTTCTTGTCCTGAAATCCGACACCTGACACCTTATTGCATGACGAGTCATGCAATCACCTCAAGAAAAAACATCCCCAGAAGCAATACGCAGGAAACCTGCGGATATTACACTGGAAATTTCAATCCTTAATATAATTAGCCGATTCGCAAAACTCAAGGGAACCTCTAAAAATTGGCGTCTGACCACCTGCCTGGGAAGTCTGGCCTAGTAAGCAGGGCTGAAATTCCAAGCTCCATCCACCAGGGCGGACAAGTTCCAGACAATGTGTAAATATCAAATATTCAAACAGGATATAGAAGTTTGAGGATTTCTTTATTTGGAACTTGGAGCTTGTTTGGATTTTGGAACTTGGAATTTGGAATCTCTTATGAAAACTTTAGAGAGGAGGGCCGCGCTTGCCTGTCATGACCTGTGCTGAGCCAAGTCGAAGTAGCTTGTCGAATGGTCTCGACCGGAGAAGAGCGGACATCGCAAGGACGTCCCTCCACTTGTAGTAATCCGCCTAGGCGGATTTGCGCGTTAAGTAGGTACGTGCTTCAGCATGTACCATCTTAAAGTCTAAGAATGGGACAGGCTAAAGCCCATCCCTACTTCAGGAACGCTCGAACACGAGCTACTACAAACAAATATCCTAAACCCGAGAGGCTCCAGAGGCGGATTTGCGCGTTAAGTAGGTACGTGCTTCAGCATGTACCATCTTAAAGTCTAAGAATGGGACAGGCTAAAGCCCGTCCCTACACTTGTCATATAAATTGGCTCCCGCCAATTTATATCTTTGGCAGGATTTATGCTATAAATATTTGACAAGTCCTATGGTTCATTGTATTATAATGCGCAAGGTGATGCCGGGGAGTGGGGGAATTATCGTATCTAACGATTTTAACATATAGCGAGGTTGGTTCAATGAGAAGAACAAAGTCAGTTGCCACGGCATGCCAACTGGGAAGGCGCTTCACTCTCGTTGAGATCCTGATTGTCGTCGCGATAATGGGGATCCTGATGTTCATAGGCCTTCCAGCGTTCGAGAAGCTGGTGAAGGGAACCGGAGCGGAACTCGCATCCAGAAATGTTGCAAGCAAGATTGGCATGGCAAGAAGCTATGCAATAACAACCCGGCAGTATGTCGCGGTCCTTATGCCGACAGACGAAGCATTAGGAAGCGGGACGAACAAGCTTCCCAATGATTATATTTACAAAGGACTCAAGCTTTGTGTCGTCTCTGCCAATTACACCTCAGGCACTCCGAATACTTTTACATTTAAAAGATGGGTTCCTTCTGAAAAATGGGACTTCCTCCCGACGGGTACTTCTATTATCGGTCTTAAGAGTACTCTTGGATATGTAAATGGTGACGAGACCACTTATCCTGATATTGTAGATGATGTTGATTTGTATGAAATAGATAGAACAAAATATTCAGATGAGACGGCTACGCATGCTCATGGGGTTCACAGTCCTGTCGCTACAGGTAAGTGTGTAACCCATATACGTGCAATTGTCTTCAAGCCCACGGGGAAACTTGTCGGAAGCAGTCCAAGATATGTAACTGTCGGTGAATCAACGTATAATGGTTCAACGCTGGTCCATACGGGGAGTGCAAACAGGATTGATATAAAAATTGACCAATACACCGGTAAGACGACGTTGCTTACAACTGGAATGGAGTGAAGGATTTGATACTCGAAAGTTGATACTTGAAATTTATAATAATTTTGCGGAGTAAAATTATATATGAAGAAACTCTTCAATTTAGTCGAAGTTACGCTTGCGATAGCCGTGGTTGGCATAGGAATTGCAGGCGTGATGTCGCTCTTTCCGGTCGGTTTCCAGGCCAGCCGCGATGCGATTGGCGACAACTATGCCTCATGCGCGGCTGAACAATTTATATCCTTCTTCTCGAGGAAATGCAACGATCCGACGGATTTGGGCAGCGGCAAGGACTTCTGGGAGACTTATATCTCCTGGGACAACGGCACAGCATCAAATTTTGCTGATGATGTTGCTGGAAGCATTTTGACTACAATACCTACGGCTGCTGACGAGACAGCTATAACTTTCAGCACTACTGCTGTTGAAGGTAATATTTATCCTGATTCCAATGCCTCGCCCAATCCCCAGCTCTACAGAATCAAGGCCGGATCTTCACTAGTAATAGATTTTCATGCGACTGTGAGAATATGGCGCTCTCAGCTCAATGGCCTTTGGATCTTTGAGGATAACATGGATATTCCACACGCGATCGCAACAAGGATCAATATTGAGATAAGTTGGCCTGTTGAAAAACCATATGCCAGCCGAGAAAAAAGATACTATACGGCTGAGCTTTTCAGACAAGCTGAATGACGGAGGAAGTTGTGTTAAGTAACTTGGGCATCCTGCCCGAGGATGGCAACAGGAATAAGTTCGTAGTCAATGTCGAGTGACATGTAAGGAAAGATAGCAATTTAACAGGATTACTTATGAAAAGCAAGATTAAAAAATCGCTGCGGTTTTTTACCCTTATAGAACTAATTGCCGCAATGGGCGTGTTTACCGTCATTATGCTTATACTTCTTACGTTCTTCGACGGCGCGCAGAGGGCCTGGACAAATTGTATCAACCGCAGCCAGATATACGAGAATGCTAGAGTCGCAATGGATCTGATTGCCAGAGATCTCCAGTGCGCATATTATGAAGTTGACAAGGTTCCATTCTGGAACAAGGGATATACGAACTATGGTGGAACAAGCGCGGTTTACGACCAGCAGATGCTTGCTTTTGTCTCAGTTACAAGCATTCCGCCAAATGACAATTGCGATTCGAAGATTTGCGAGGTCAAATACCAGCTCTATAACTATGAAAGTACATTCCCAGGCGCTGATCCCAAAAAAGAAGGCTGGTTGATGAGAAGTGCAACTGGGGATAAGACGGATGCAAATGCCGACAATGTCTATTCAACTACGAATGCTACCGGGAAATTGAACTACTACAATAACTTTACAGTTTCGGAGAATGGTGCGCCTACTGCCGTAACAAACGTTTTTACTGCGACCAGCAGCTCATCAGATGATTACCAGAAAGTTATTCCATATGTTACAAAACTTGAATTTACCTGCTATAACCGGCAAGGGACTGAAATCCCCGCAGATGCCATAGGGAATGGGTCGGGTTCCTATACGATGACCTTTCCGTATTCGGTCAGGATTGAATTGACGCTTCTTGATCAGGTATCATGGAACAAATGGAAGGCATTGAGGGGCAAGCGATACAGTAATACACTCAAGGTGCTTACAGACTCGGGCAACTCAACGGCAGAAGATATTCGGAATAGGAGCGAAAGGACATTTGTCAAGACTGTAGTCCTCGGTGAAAGAGGGCAGTAGATAACGTGCTTGCGCCCGTTATAAGTTGGAGTTCACAACTTTAGTTGTGTATTATAATTAAAAAAAAAACAAAGAGAAACCGCCATGAAAAAGTTGAAATTAAAATTTCCGGCCAGTGACGAGAAAGGCATAGCCCTTCTTTTCACACTCGGTATTCTTTCTGTCCTGCTCGTCATAGCCTTAAGCTTTGCGACAACATCGATAACAGAACGCAAGGCTGCCGCCAACAACAACGACCTCACTGTTGCAAGAATGCTTGCTGAATCCGCTGTCAACAGGGCGATTGGCGCAATGAAATATTATACTTTGTATGCCCCGGGCGCAGATTATGATAACATCATCAGCCATTATGAAAGTGTAGCAGCGGATTCTGCCGGTGATCCTGTTCTGAACAGGGAGACTTTTGACTTCTTGTGGAGGTTGGATACCGTTATTGATGGTACGACAATCTATCAGTGGCCGAGGACAACCTATGATAAGACCAAGCCAGGGGCCGTACATTGGCAGTATATTGACAACGGGCTTACTGGCAATGATAAGAAGCTTATTGGAAGAATTTCCTATGTTGTTGTCGGATCTGGAGGAAAGCTTGATCCTGCTGCGTGTGTCAATCAGGCTGTGGCCGTGGATGAAGGCGATACATACGGTGGCAATATTGGAGATGTGCAGGACAGGGACGGGAAATCGGTAAGCGAAATCTCAATTTATAACCTTGATCAGGATTTTAGCACATATCTTCCCGCTGCAACTTTGACGAAGTGCAGTTACCAGCCTCTTGTTGCCGCAGGAACTCTTACTTCAGAGAAATGGGCTGACTGGGAAACGCTTTTTGCCGCTGGCGCACTCAATGTTACCCTTAACGCACAAAAAACACAGTTCCAGAAATGGTTCGTGCTTTCCAATCCCAAGGATCCGGAAGCTTTCTGGGTGGACATAAACAATGATAACAAGGACGAGGCTGCGGAGCTTTATCACAGGTTCAACCTCGCAAGGACAACTGCACAATGGGATAGCCTTGACAGTGCTGCTAGCGGTTCTGTTCCGCCAGGGAACGGTAATGGGAGTCCTGTTGATGAAATCATAGCTGTTCCCACGAAGTACGCTACAGCCGCAACACATGACGGATCTGGAATAAAATGGTTGAAGAATTACACGAATCTTCCCGTTGGCACCTTTACTACAGCTGAGACTAGGGCAAAACAGATAGCTGCTAATCTTATTGACTACTGCGATTCCACTTCTTCGCCAACCAGGGACAGTGATACTGACCCGACATATACTGGAAATGAACTAACCCCTTATTTGAATGAGATTGGCGTTGAAGTTGCGTGTGCGCCAAAAATCGAGACTCAGGTTAATGGTCTCGGCCAGACAGAACACAAGAACACATATGACTTTTCAATCAAGATGGGGGCTGAACTGATAAATGTATACGATGGAAGAGGATATAATTTATCTGGCGCAACCACTATTGAAATTCTCGCAGGTAAAATAAAATATACGCTTAAAAGAGCTGACGGCTCAACGTATAACGAGGAAACTGCGATCCCAGCTGCAGCGACACCTATTACTGCAGTTTCATCAAATTCCTATCTGTATGAATGGTATTTTCCGTTTGTAGATTCAAAAGATACCGGATGGTTTGTAACTGCTGTTGTAAATGGTGCGAGTGTGACCGATGTGTCAACCGAAATAACAAGGGTCAGGCTTAATTATGGTGGGACATTTGCGGATTTCGCAAAACCTGACGCTACTGGCAGTTCATCAGAAGTAATCGCATCGCTTGCAACACATAACTCTGTTGGAACTATGGCTCCAGCTAAAGTATGCTATTTTGCATATGAAGCCAACGACCCAAGACAGAACCTCAACGATGGTGACTGGATTCAGGCTAAAAAAATCGAACCGGGTGATTCATATGGTGCTGCTGCTAAAGGTTCGCCAAATGCTGTAAATAATGGGATATCTGTCGTGGCTGATGGGGATCAGGAAACCGTTGGGTCCATGACTGATCCCATATCTCTTTCAACGGCATACATAAGAAATGCCCCCATGAAGTCCCCTTGGGAACTCGGATTTATCCATAGGGGTGCGAAATGGGAGACTCTTAATATCCATGAGTACAATACTGCTACTGGAGTCGGAGATACAGCAGGAATCGGCGCATATACTGATACCAGCGGTGGAACAAATCCAAATGGTGGAGATGCAAATATCCTTGACCAGATAAAGATGTCATCCGATACCCAGGTCTATGGGAAGGTCAGCGTGCAGTCAGCGTCTGCAGATGTTTTGAAGGCCCTTTTTGGTTATGTGAGGGTAGGCACTGTTTTACCTAATAACGGGACTGATGGAATAGCGGCCACTGCCGATGACAATGCCCCCGGAACTAGGAACAGCGGGGCGGGAGCTATTTTGGGCTGGGGGACGGATGTCACCACGATAGCAAGCGGTGTTTCGGCGGCTCGCAGCAGTTCCGCCTTTAAGACACGTGCCCAGATGGCACGGGCTCCTGAACTGTCAAATCGCGCATCACAGACAACAAAGGCGACAAGGGATGAGATAATTGGCAAGGTTGTAAATCTTACAAAGGTAAGTGCGGCTGATACCTTGACCATTATTGCACTTGCACAGTCAATTCGTGATGTGGGAATTGTCCCGAGTCCATTTACCGGTCCTGGAGTTCAAATTAAAAAGGATTTGAATCAGGATGGTGATGTTTCTGACAGCGGTATTGCTGGTTCCACATATAATGCCGGGTTCCTATATGATTCGGATGCAGATGGAAATGATGATGATTCTTCAGCTCCTTCACTCCCGACAGTAAATGAGACAATTGCCGATTGCAAGCTCGGGCAATACGACCTGGGAGCCGACGAGATTCTGTCAGAACAGAAAATTGTCGTACAGGTCTATCGCGACACAATCACCCATAAATGGAAGATTTTAAGATTTGAATATATAGATCAGTGAGGATAATCATGAAAAAAATATTTATAGTATTTATTTCAGTGTTTTTGACGGTTTCCCTTATGGCCCAGCAGAAAGGGACTGCTACTGTAACTCAACCTGTTGCAGAAAAGAAAGCAGCAACCTTGACTGCGTCCTCCAAGTCGACTGGTAACGATGTCAACGCATTGATAAGTGTTACCGATATTGACAACTCAATAAAGATCGTCACGGAGAAGTTCAAGGGCGAGAAGCCAAACAAGCCGATGCATTCCTGCGAGGTGAAAAGTTATTCTGATACTTTTGCTAGGTATGCCAAGTATTCAAAAATTGAAAAAGATACTAGGATCTATGCGGTTTGGTACAAAAATGTTTCTGAAAGCCTTGTCAGGATTTGCTTGTTGAAACAAACGATGGAGCTCGCTGTTTTGAATAATAATGATAAGAAACTTGCCGAACTTGGTCCGATATATAAGGATTTCCAGCAGAAACTTGTTTACCTTCTTGAGCATCCCCAGAAGGTAGGTGCAAAAGGCGGTTGACCTTCTCTGTCTAATCGTTTGCTGGCAGTCGCATATGGTGCTTTATTCTGACAATGTGGTCTTAGGTTCTATTTTTTAGTAACGCTGGATGAAGTGAGGCTATTTATCCTTGAAAGTATGTTGGGCTTTCTGTGTCCGCAATAGCTTCTTAGCGACGGCGGAAGCCCGACAATTCTTAAATAGGCGGGTTAAAACCCCCCTTGCTCATGAGGCAAAAACACACAACTTAACTCTTACCATTTTTCACGTTTTAAGGATTAAGAAGCTTGTTGCTTCTTCCAGAAAACATCCATTGATCTGCTTGAGCCCTTTTTCTTACTGGCCCCGGAGCCGATGGTTCTGTTTCAACTTTGCTAGAGCCTTTTCTTCATGTTGCATCCGTCTTATGAGATCGTCTTCTGGCAGATTTGTCTTTGACGCCGAGAATGACAGCCTGATGCCAGGGAATTCTCGCTGGAATAGAAATTGCGCCCGAGGGACATGGAAGTCGGAAGTAACAACAATCAAATCGGTTATACATTGGCGTTCGACTATAGGTTTGGAGAGCATGGCATCTTGGATCGTGTTTGCGCTTTCGGCACATTCAAGAATCTGCCCTTCTGGAACGCCATGCGCCGTCAGGTATTGTCGAAGGTAATAGCCATGGGGTTTATCCGTCGTATTAAAGTGCTCTCCCCATCCGCCTGTTGGTAGTATATAAGCGTCAGGATTACGCGAATACTCGGCCAGAGTCTGCTGGCATCTCTCAATGGCGATGCTGGAAAGATTTCCCTCGGAGTCGTTGGGAGAACCCAGAACAATGATTGCTAATTTCCTCATCTTCCTCCTGTTATACAGAACGCCCAAGGTGTCTGGAGACCGTCAGTTAGAAACTGATTCCATAATATATTGGGAACATCATTCCTTTACAACTTTGAATCGTATCTCCGGAGAATCCACAGGTATATCATTTATTTTGCTCTTTGGGTCACGCCCGCTCATCAGGGAGAATGTTTCCATGCTGGTTTTCAGAGTGTATACAGGCTTCTGCCATTTGCTCCAGTCGGTCGGGGATGGTTTGACAGGATGTTTGATCTCATAGACAAAGTTCTTGCCTTCTTTGCTCTCCAGTGTTATGTAGCGATGTTGGTTGGCAAATATCGATGTACTGTCTTCATAAACCGTCTCATTCTCGCCTTTTGTCAGCTTATTGGCCCTGATAGCACTCGACCCCATACTTCCATCAGTGATTATATTGTATGATTTATACTGTTCTGCCGTGGCCCCAGGGAATTTAACTTGAAAAACCAGGGTGTGCACCAGATCGTTGAATTCTTTTTCGCGCATTTCAGCCTTTTCTTTCCGGAGCTTCTTCTCCTCTTCTGTCGGGGGGCCATATAAGCCATCAAGTTCACCATCCATCCACCAGTCCAAGTCCTTGATGGCGGGAGATTCCTTCGACGGCTTGTACTTGTCCGGAATACCTTCAAGTTTACCCTTCGCCTCCATGTATGCCATGACGTATGGTACTGTATAGTTGGAAAGGCAGTCTTTTATCTCCTCCTTGGTAAGTTTCTCCACTAACCGCCGTAGACAGCTGTTTGATCGTGCCTGGGTGGACTCCGAACCAAGACCGCACATATGAGTTGTCAGGAACACGCAATAGGCGATCTTCTTATTCTCCGGTACGCCCTGGCCATCACGATGCATGACTCCGAGATTTACAAAAGCGTCGGCATTCTGAGAGCTGAACGCCTTGAGAAACCAGTCCATGGCCGCTGGGTAATCCTGCTTGACACCACGGCCCTCGTAGTAGCATAATCCGACTTCCACCATAGCCTTGCTGTCGCCCTTCGCCGCCAGCTTTTCAAAGATGGCTATCGCCTCTTTAGTTTTCCCCTGCTGCATAAGTGCAGCGGCATCCTGTCCGCTGGGCTCCTCAACTGCACCTTTCAACGGAGCAATCGACAAGAATAACATCATTAAGATTCCGCTAATAATGACACGCATATTTCCCCCTTAAATGTTTTCAGGTCTTGGCCCTGCCTCAATAATATTAATTTATAATCAATCAGATAATAAGAATGGCACCGTTATTGCCAAGAATACTTTTTAACCGTCGCATTGTATCAACTTCATGGATAACCCTATAAGCGCTAACGACGCCGGTTGAGATAATTAAACTCGTTCTATTTGTCTTTCTCAAATTCAATGTCAATCACATCATTTTCTCGGATATAGATAATAATTCTGCCGGATTGCTTCTTGGGAATTATATTTGTTATGTCAATTTCTTTATTTACTTCCCTTTTGCCTTCCCTATAAGTAAGAAGGATATTGGCTTTTGGATAATATACAATTCCCACTTCCTTGCCTGAGCCAATTGAAATATCGCCAAAAAGCAACATTTTGTTCATGTCCCCCCAGGATATCTTTACTATCTCGATATTGGTTTGAGAACGATTTCTTGCAATTACAGAATAATATGGCTTAGGGCTGCAACTTGATAGAATAAAAGACAAGAAAAAAAATCCAGCAATAAGTTTATAACAGGAAAGGTCCGACTTGTAAAGATGAATCATCTTGTACCCCATGAATTTAATATAAAATCCGGCATTGCGCCATTGTTTTCCATAAGCAAGCGGCGTCTAGCAAATGGATGGATATGGTCGCCGAATTTAATCTGTCTTAATCTTTCACCATATAAAGCACTTTTTTCGTTTCTGTATTCACCTGCGGTATCCGCTTCATTGATAACCCAATAAGCGCAAACGGCACCGATTTCACATGGTTCTCAGAAATTGCATACTTTTGATTCTTTCGTTTTAGAAGTTTATCTTATTCAAAATAGATATATATTAATTTTTAATATTCAATCCAGAAGGGGGTAAAATGTCCTTAAAATCTTTCCTTGTCGTATTGTTTAACCTTCTTGTTGTCATGGTGCTTGCTGCCGGAGAGGGGCTCGATATTAAGACCTTGGAAAAAATTAAAAAGGCTACGGTGTTCATTAAGATCAAAAAGACATATGATTCTCGAGAGTATAGGGGGTCTGGTTTTTTTGTGGCTGAGAATATAGTCGCCACTTCATTCCATATATTTAAAATACCACCCAATGAAGTGAATGATTTCAAAGGGGAGATATCAGTTATAGTAAATAGCGGGCTCAAGGATATAGAACGTAAGATACCAGGCAAGCTTCTAGTATCTGACGTCCCAAATGACATTGCCTTCATCCAGTTGCCTAAAGACTATCTCAAAAATATTCCAGATGGTCTTCCTGAACCGATTAAGTTTTCTGAGGACGATAAATTAAATGAGACAACCAGCATACATGTTCTAGGATACCCCTTTGGAGAACTTCTCGCCGATAAACAAAAGGAGCCGTATATCACTATTGGGCAAGGCTCAATATCAAGCATTAGACGCAATCCCGATGGTGATATTGGCATTATTCAGATCGATGGGGATATGAATCCAGGTAACAGCGGTGGCCCAATAGTTGACGATGCGGGCAGACTTGTTGCGATGTCATGTGCAGGAATGGTCGGAACAGAGATTAACTTCGGAATACCTGCTCGTGAAATCAAAAATGGTCTTGGGGGCCGTCCAGGATATGTATTTTTGACAAAGAAAATATATAAGGATGACAAATATTCATTTGATGTAAATGCATTGCCAGTGGATCCCGCCCAGAAAATTAAGAGCGTACAATTTCAGTTTTGGCATGGTGATAATCCTAGAACAAGATGTTCAGCAGAAAATTTGAAATATAAGGGTGAACATGGGGTTCCAGGTGATGGCCCCCTTCAGAATATTACATTAAAAAAATTACAGAACGGGATATGGAAGGGGAAGGTAACCGAATATGTTATGCCAAAGGGCTCCAGCCTTTGGTTTGTCTGTGCCACCAAAGGTGATTGCGGGGAAATTAGAAGTAAGCCAACATGCCAGGAAGCTATGGGATGGGTAGCAATGCCATCTTTTTTCGAAGAGGAGGAAGTTGCTGAAGTCAAATGGATGAAAGAACCTTTGGCGGATCTTGTCACAAGCAAGGAAAACCCCATGGATTCAAATGTTGAGCAAGATGAAAAGGGCCTGAAATATGCATCCTTGACTTTAAATCCTGCAACAATAAATATGCCTGAAAATATCCTGCAGATTGTCTGTCCCCCGAGTGGAAAGGAGATTTATGCCATATGCAGAGATTATCCCAAAATAAAAGTCTTTGACCCTAAGGACTTTAGCTTAAAAGCCGAGATCAGGACACCCAAATACCCTATCAGCATCGCGTGCGATGAGAAATACATAGCTGTAGTTTGTAATGAATCGAAGGTGTTTACCATAATAGATTCTATAACAAAAGAGCCTATAAAATCCATTATAAATGAGCTGGAACCGGGCTCATCCCCATCAAAGATATTAGGCAGAGCTCCTAATGGAGGCTTTATCACAAGATGGGATTTAAAGACAATAGGCACAATCAATAAGGAATATGCAATTGCAAGCATGGAAGGTCTTTATCCTCTTATTAATGCCACGGGTGCAACCTACGACAGAGCCAGCCCGTTTTCTAATGGACGATACCTGTTGCTTTTCGAGGAAGGCTCTAGCCAAATCGCTTATCTTGATTTGAATACATTAAAATTATTTTCTAGTCACCAATACCAGGAAATCAGAAAACTTCTTTCTAAAAATATCTTTGACGACAAAAGGTATCGTATTTCTTCTGGAAGTTGTTCTTATGATAATGCCACACCTATTATTTCATTTCAGGACGACTTTTATATGTCTAAGTCGATGCTGTTTTCTCCGGATTTAAAATGGCTAAATTATGAAATACCGGGAACGTTCATAAGGGAAGTCCCTCAAAAAGGATATCTTGTTACTTGGTTAAAGAAGCATACCAAAAATTTCAATGATGGGCTTGAAGTTTATTATGTTGCCCGCTCCAGCGGAAGAATTTTAAGGAAAATCTATATTAAATATCCCCCCATGCCAAATTCGCAAGATGTTAATTATGTCTCCAATTATGCCAGATGTGCCAATTCTCCTACATCTTTGTATGTCCCTGGTTATGAACTTCTAATTTGGAAGGCGGACTTTGGTTTTCAAGCTGAAAAATGGTTTTCACTTAGATGTGGACCAATCAAAGAGGAAATTGTCTTCCTGCCAAACTTGACCTTGAAAAATGCACCTGGCTCCACGATTACGGCTGAAGAAAATTATGAGTTTACACCTGAGATCATAGGAAGTGTTCCTGAAAACATAAAATTTAAATTGGAAGATTGTCCAACTGGAATGTCAATAGATCCCAATACAGGAAAGATCTCCTGGAAACCTGGAAAGGCTTATATTGGCGATTATGACTTATGTATTATTGCTGGTCTCTCTCAAGAATCAATTTCATTATGTAAATGGACATTATCAGTAAAGCCAAAATAATTATTGTGTAATTTGAAGTTGCCATACCGTCGAGTATTTTCTGATTGATGGTTGCCCTGTCCTTTATGAATTGTTCGTCTCCCGCGCGTTCACTAAGAATGATATTCTAAAAAGATAAGCGGAAGTATGCTTGGAATGCATTTTGCAAGCATCGAGTTGCATGGTCTATGAGTTCTTGTTATTAGGGGTTTGTATATGCTTGCCAGAGCGATGAAAAATTTGCGTTTCCCCGCTTCGGGTAGGCTGGAGACCTGGAATTTACTGAAGCTCTGCGATGAAAAGTGGAATTGACAAGATGCATGCAAGCAATAACGACGGGCGTAAACTGCGGAAAAACATAATCCCCCCAAGTATGTATCAGAATTTGCAATAAAAGCATCTACTATATTGAACCCCATTGCAATGTCAAATTACAACCGCAATTAAATTGCAGAAAATTACATGAGGGGACAGGATGGGGGTAGGTGGGGATGGGGAAGTTCTGGAGTTCTAAAATTCTGGAGTGCGCAAGTTCGGAAGTCCGGGAGTGAAAACAGAACATTGAATATCCAATATCCAGCAAGGAATGTCCAATTATGAAGGTGGTGCAATGAAAAGAGCCGGTCTGGAGACCGGCGCTCCTCTAATATTTCCAATTTCAAGTATCAAGCGTCGAGTATCAGCTCTCACTTCTTCCTGGAAAGCGCCATTTTTGCGAGTTTCGCACAAAGTTCGACGAAGGAGAGGCCGGATGCCTTTGCGGCTTTCGGGAAGAGGCTGCTGTCCGTGAAACCGGGAATGTTGTTGGCTTCCAGCACGAATATCGCGTTGTCGGTTTTCCTGATGATCATGTCGACACGCAGGAGATCCCGCGCCTTGATGGCATTGAAGAACTTCAGTGCCGCCTCCTGCGCCTTTTCCTGTACGTCGGAGGGCACTGAGTCGGGAGGACAGAAATACAGCGTCTCGCCCTGCTGGTGCGTGTATTTTGCGTCGTAGTCGTATGTCTCGCCCGGATACCTGATCTCTACTAGAGGCAGAGGCTCTCCTCCGAGAACTCCGACTGTCACTTCCGTGCCTTTGATATACTGTTCCACGAGGATCTCGTTGGCGCTGTATTTGAAGGCCGTGTCAAACGCCTTGTCGAGGTCCTTTTCGTTGAAGACTATTGAAATACCGACGGTGGAGCCTTCCGTGGGAGGTTTGACGACAACGGGAACCTTGAGATTCGGGGGCAGGGCTTTCCTGTCACGTGTAAGGATTGCGAAATCCGCAGTCGGGACGCCTGTTTCTACCATCAGCTTCTTGCTGGCGATCTTATCAATTGCGATACGGCAGGACTTGCTGTCACAGCCGACATAGGATATTCCTGCGTCCTCCAGGGCCTTCTGGATATCGCCGTTCTCTCCGAAACCGCCGTGCAACACTGGAAACACCGCATCCGCCTTTTTCATTGCTGGCAGGACTTCAGGCTTCTTGACATCGATCTCCTCGACGTCATAACCCGCATTCCTGAGGGCTTCCGCGACGAACTTTCCGGAGGTGAGCGAGACATCGCGTTCACTGCTTGTTCCACCCTTGAGGAGTGCAATCCTTGGAGGTTTGATGCCAGAACTCAGCAGCTTTGAGCTTTCAGGATTTGCGAAGCGTACTTCCGGGCTGATGTATATTCCGGTCGAGTCGGCCACGACGGACCTGACCTTCAGCATGAGATCAATAAAATCCTTTTCCGCAGACCTGCCGCGGTTTATAAGGAAGTTCGCATGCTTGTCGCTTACCACCGCATCTCCTGAAGACAAGTTCTTGCCGCCTGACAAATCTATGAGTTTCCCCGCTGACAACTCGGATACTGGATTCCTGAATACGCATCCTGCACTCCTGCCGGAAGGATAGGAATCGCGCCGCCACTGCAGTTCATTCCTTATTTTCTCCTTTTCCACGGCCGGCTGGCTTTTGTCAAACTTGCATATCGCGGCGAGTATTATTACATCCTCGGGGATCGATGTCCTGCGGTAATCCCATTTTATATCCTTGCCTGATCCCTTCCAGTGGTTTCCCATGTAGTCGAATCCGCAGAGCTCCTCGACGATGCCACCCATGCAGACACCGCGTGAACCGGCATTCATCCTGACAGATCCGCCGACCGTGCCGGGGATTCCTGCGAGCGGTGCTGCTCCGCCGAGGCCAGCCTCGGCGCATGTCTTGATGAGATTGTACAGTGACACTCCGGCGCCGGCGGTTACGTGGACGTGGCTGATCTTGATCCTCTTGAAATCGTTCTTGCTGAGCCTTATGACAATTCCGGGCATAGGCCTGTCGGATCCTATTACGTTGCTCCCTTCACCGAGCACGAAGACAGGTATTGCGTTCTGATGGCAGTATTTGAGGAGTTCGCTGAGCTGGATGTCGTCGTCAGGCTCGGCGAGGACCGGTATCTTTGCTCCAACTCCGAGCGTTGTCACGCTTTTCCATGGGACATTGAACTGCAGGTGCAATCCCGGCAGGAGGGACTGCATCTCATAGATCTTTGATTTACGTAGACGGGACATATGTCATTTTTGATTTTAGACGTGTCCCGCGAAGCCCCTTGGGCGAAGTGGGATTGACGATTTTAATTTATCAGAAAAACACAGGCAAGATGCCTGTGTTACATTAAGAATTGCCGGCCAGAGGCCAGCGCTCCTTTAAACTCCAAGTTTCAAGTTGCGAGTTTCCAGTATCAAGTATCGAGTTTTACTTTTTATACTTCTTTTCCGGATCGAATATCTTCTCCCCGACAGTTTCCAGCTTGTCCTTGACGATCTTCCTGTAGAAGCAGGACCTGTATCCGGTGTGGCAGGCGGCGCCGCCGATCTGGTCCACCTTGAAAAGAACGGTGTCATTGTCGCAGTCGATGCAGATTTCCTTTATCTTCTGTACATTGCCGGATTCCTCGCCTTTTTTCCAGAGCTTGTTCCTGGAACGGGACCAGTAGGTGGCGTTGCCCGTCCTGACGGTCTCCTCCCACGACTGCTTGTTTATGTAGGCGAGCATGAGCACTTCGCCTGTCTTGTAGTCCTGCGCTATGGCGGGAAGAAGGCCGTCGCCTTTTGAAAAGTCAAGTTCGATCATTTTGAATTCCTCCTGGTATACGGATGGATGGCTGCTGTTGTTTTCCGGAACGGTCAGTTCTTTTTCGCACCGTCTGTTTTCTGGGATTCTTTTTCCGGGACGGGGAACTGGCATCTGGCCGCCAGGGAGTTTTCAAAGGTGTCCCATGCTGATCTTGTTTTCATTGAAGCATAGATCTCTGTGAATAAATTCTCCTTCTCCTTGAATTCCTGGTCGGACGGCAGGGTTCTTTTTTCAAGATATATGAAAATCGCACCGTATGGAGTCTCCCTCACGGTTGAGATTTTCCCCGGCCTTGTTTCAGTGGCAAGAGCGGCCATGAGCATGGCGTCGGGATCCTGCGGTGGCGCAAGCATGTCGAATTCCGGAAGATCCGTGAACTTGCCCTCCGGGATCTCCTCGATCTTCTTGGACTTTTCAAGCGCCTCGGATATTTTCAAAGCTGTATTCCTTGCGGTCTCCCCCGCAAGCTGGCGGGCTTTTTCCGACTTGAAATCCTTTATGGCCTTCTCCTTGACTTCATCAAATTTCGCCGGCCTGGTCTCCTCCTTTGCTACAAGGCACGCCACGAAGCATGCGTTGTTGCCCTGGACTGCATCGGAAACAGGCTGGTCTGTAAAGAGCTTGGAAACCTCCATGGCAAGTTCCGGCTCCCTGCCGACGTTCTTTATGACCGGGTCTTCAATGCTGAAGAAACCGGCTTCATATACCTTCGGATTCACATTCTTCTTTTCCGCAAAGGCGCAGAAGGCGTCAACCATCGCCTTGTGGGACTTGAGGTCGGCCGTGGCCTGGTATGCCTCGGCTGAGAATGCCTGGGCGTCCTTCATTGCAAGGTTCCTGGCCTCTTCCTCGGCAAGCGTCTTTTTAATCTTGTCCGCGACTTTTTCAAGGGGGAGGATTTCATCCTTTTCCTTGAATCCGGACTTGTTGTCCTCATAGTACTTTTTGATCTTCTCGTCCGATATCTTGACCTGGCCGGCATAATTGACATAATTGAACCTGACGACTTTGACCTTGAACTTAGGCGGGATCGAATATTTTTCCGCATTGGCATTGAAGAAGGTTTCAACGGACTTGTCATCGGCCTGTATCCCCGGAAGGTAGTCATCGGCCTTGAATTTCATGGTCTTGATCTTGAACTTTTCAAACCTGATGTTGAATGCCTGCCTCACCTCGTCCGGTGTGACAATCACCCCTGAACCGATCTCTTCCCTGAGCCTGTTGATGGAAAGCTGTTCCCTGACGGCGGTGTCGAGAGCCTGTTTGTTATATCTGAAGGGGGTCATATACAGCTTCACGAATAAATCAAACTGGGCGCTGTCGAACTTGCCGTTCTTCTGGAATATCGGTTCGGCGCGGAGGAAGTCCGCGACTTCGGTATCGGAGGGATATATGTTCCTTTCCCTGGCCGCCCTGAGGTACATGATCCTGAACTGCGCCATTTTGTATGCGCTGTCCCTGTAGGGTGAATTATGGATGTTGAAGCCCGGAGCCTTCAGTGATTCCATGATTGACATTGAATCGACGTTGTCGGAAATCTCCCTGTCGGTGACCTTCTTGCCGAGGATGACAGCCGAGGCTCCTTCCGACTGTTTGTCGCCAAACAGGCCGAAGAAGCTGAAGCCGGGCGAGAAATACAGTACGAAGGAAACGATGATCGCCCCGGTAAATGTTCCGAAAATAATTCTACCATGCCTGGCGAAAAACCTGTTTAAACCGCTTATGACCATTTTGAATAGGACCTTTCACTTTAAATCTGGAAACAAAAAGAAACGCCGCATAATATATTTTTGTTATGGAATCTTTAAAGCCTTGACATTGAAAATCTTCATAAAAAAGCAAATATCCACTGGAGCCGCAGCTACGGCGGGGCCAGTGGATATTTGCTGTCACATCGGCTTGTTGGAGCCGGAACTCCATTTCAGGCATATGGCCTTGTTTTCCCCGTCGAAGAGATCCGGATAGAGTTTCTTAGCGCATTCCGGGCACAGGCTGTGGGAGAAGTCCGACTTCGAAAGCCCCTGGATGTATTCCTCGATGGAATGCCAGTATCCTTTCGGATCCCTGATATCCTTGCAGTTGGAGCAGATCGGGAAGAATCCATCGAATGAATCCGGTTTCAGGGCGGCTCTGAGGTTCTCTATCTGTTTCTCACGTTCCTCCAGAAGGGTCCTGGAGTCGATATTCTCCTTTGTGAGCTTCCCCGTCTTGTCCTCGAGTTTCCGTATGCTTTCTTCGAGAGTACGGCACTTGTCTTCAGAGATCTTGTTCCTTCCGTCAAGTTCCGAGAGCTGTTTCTTCAATTCATCGGAAACAGTCTTGAATCCGGATTCGGACGCGGCAAGGCTCTTTTTCGTCTTCATAAGCAGTACGGCGAGAGCGAACCCCGCAATCACTGACACTGCAAGCAGCGCTGATGTAAAGATTAGCATAAGCTCAAAAGTTCGTTTGATTTATGGTGTAAAACCCTGTAAAAGACAACATAATCCCAAATTTTTCAATGGCTGGATTGATTTTCTCCTGCATTGAAGTAAAATAGATGCACAAATAAGTTTTTAAAGGGAATTTTATGTTCTGCATCCTGGTATATCCACTTGTTGCTGTACGCGGCCCGGCCGCGGACGCCGCCATGCCTGCAGGGCTGTGACGACCAGCAGGATATGCCAGTTCCGCTTCCCGGGTTATCCCATCAGAAGAATCCAAGGCATCCAAACAGCATAATCATATCCATTAAAATTTTCTTGAAAGGTTCAGAATGAGTAAAAATATAAGAAGCCACGGGCACCAGCATCCGATGAAAGGTGCGCAGATCGCGATAAAATGCCTCGAACGGGCCGGTGTAAAGACATTATTCGCATATCCCGGTGGAGCCTCAATGGAGCTCCATCAGGCATTGCAGGATTCCAAAATGCGCGTCATCCTTCCTCGCCATGAGCAGGGAGGGGCCTTTGCGGCGGCAGGATTCGCCAGGGCGACCGGTGAGACCGGCGTGTGCATGGCTACCAGCGGGCCCGGTGCCACAAACCTGATAACCGGAATAGCGGACGCCTACATGGATTCCATACCGCTTGTGGCGATCACCGGACAGGTCAGCTCACTCCTGATCGGAAAGAATGCATTCCAGGAAATTGACATAATGGGGATGACAAGGCCGATCGTCAAGCACAGCTATCTTGTCCTCGATGCCAATGAGATACCTAAAGTTTTCGCCGAGGCGTTCTACCTCGCCAACAGCGGCAGGCCGGGGCCTGTCCTAATAGATCTGCCGAAGAATGTCCAGCAGCAGATATGCACTCCGGTTTTTCCGGAGAAGACGACAATACGCTCATACCGCGTATCTCATGAAGTCAAAAGCTCAGATATCGAGGCGATCCGGAATGCCATTGAAAAATGCAGGAAACCCTGCATCTACGCTGGTGGAGGAATTATAACCTCCGGAGCGTCTGCTGCGTTGCGCAAATTCGCCGAAAGCTACAATATTCCGGTGACGACCACCCTGATGGGGATAGGTTGCTTCCCGGAGGATCACCCTCTTTCCCTCAAATGGCTTGGCATGCACGGAACCGTCTATGCGAACAATGCCGCGAACGAGTGCGATCTGCTTCTCGCGTTTGGTGCGCGTTTCGACGACCGTGTCACAGGCCCAGCCAGCACGTTCGCCGTCAACTCGCTGATCGTCCATGTCGATATCGACGAATCGGAAATCAACAAGAATGTTCCTGCCGACATCGGAGTTGTCGCCAACATAGGGGATGTCCTCGACATTCTCAACAGGAAGCCGATGCGGAAGAATTATTCCGACTGGTTCAAGAAGATCCGCGAATGGAAAACGAAATTTCCGTTGACATACAAGGCCAGCGACAAAGTCCAGCCGCAGTACGTCATTCAGACCCTGTGCCGTCTCACAAACGGGGAGGCGATCATCGTTCCCGGCGTCGGACAGCACCAGATGTGGTCGGCCCAGTATTATACATATAAATATCCCAGGCAGCTTCTCGCTTCAGGAGGCCTTGGCGCGATGGGATTCGGATTCCCTTCGGCGATGGGTGCGAAAGTCGCAAGACCGGACAAGCTGGTCGTCAACATCGACGGCGACGGAAGTTTCCAGATGAACATCCAGGAACTGGGGACGCTCCACAACGAGGAGATAGAGGTAAAGACGATAATCCTCAACAACCAGCATCTTGGAATGGTCGCCCAATGGGAGGATCGTTTTTATGGCAGCCGCCGTGGAAACACGGTCCTCAAGAATGATCGTGTCGACCGTCCATATCCTGATTTCGTCGGCATTGCAAAGGGATACATGATCCCCGGCCGCGAGGTCTACAGGAGGGATGAGGTCGAGGACGCCATACGCGAGATGCTTGAGACCAAGGGCTCGTTCGTCCTGGATGTCCATGTCGAATATCAGGAGCATGTGCTCCCGATGATCCCACCAGGGAAGACATACAAGGACATCATTTATGAATAGATGCAAAACAGGAGGCCATTGGCCTCCTGTTTTGCATCTATATTAATTACGAGGCAATTTCAAATTGCCTTTTTGAGCTGATTTCAAAAATACAATAAAACTGTTGCTGCGGAAATGTGCCCGTTGGAGTACAAACTTTCTGTGTCCGCCGTAGCTTCTTAGCGAAGGTGGAAGTTTGCGTATTAGCCTTTGTTTTTGGAAAAGAGAAAGAATTCAGGCTGAAGCCTGTACTCCAACGAAGAGATATTTCTGGCGGGAGTATTCGTAGGAGTACAAACTTTAGTTTGCGTATTGATTTCCGGGAATTAACGTACAAGAAAATGCTCAAGCTGAAGCTTGTACTCCAACGAAAGCAATCAGCTCAGTAGGAATATCCAATGATGAAGTGTAGTGTCCTTAATTTTTCCGTATTCATTCTCCTCTCGTTACTTCTCCAATCCTGCGCAACCGTTGGAATCCCTCCCGGAATCGGTCTGGTCATAGTTGAAGCTCCAGTTCCCGCGAAGATAGCTCAACTCGGCAATGCATCGCTTGTCCTTAAGGATAAGAAAGATGCCCGAAGGGCGATTTATCTGAACGTGGATGAAGATGACTCCGACGCTGATGGCATTCCCGCTTTTGCCGATTTCAGCTTGGTTGGCGGGGTTGTCCGGAAATTTTCTTCTTTCAGGATTAAACTCGATAAGAAGTTGTCTGAGAACTCGGTGACTTTCATCCTGGACTACACTGATTCCCCGCCGGAATCCGCGAAAAAAACTTCGGGGAAAAGCTTCTGGAGGAAATTAAAATTCTGGGAGGATGACAAGGCGGACGAGGGTAATGGATACCGTGCTCCGGCAGGTTTCCGCGTCTGGAGGAATAATTCAGCTGTCATTTCTTCCAGGTCAGTAAAGGATGGAGGCGACTATCTGCCCTCCGGCGTGGAATTATATGCCGGCGAAATCGGGATGACATCTAATGAGGCTGAATTGTTCCTCGAAGCTGTGCCTGGCGCGGAGGAATTGGAAAAGCCCGGACTGACGGTGGGAATCCGATTGAAAAAAGATCTGCCATTTCCGAAATCAGACAGTTCCAGGATTTCAATCGTTCCTGTCAGGATGCAGCTTGTGACAAAAGGCGCCCATGGGGAAATAGTTCCATGCAGGAGAATTCCACTTTCACCGAATGCCAGCCCCGTAGTTGTTTTAAAGGAACTGACAAAGGACGATATCAAAGTGGAAAATGGAAATGCCATCTTCAATCTCCAGGGAGTTGTCACTGATCCCATGGCGGAGACAGTCCCAAATGGGGCTGCCGACATAAAGAGCGTGGAGATTCGGGAAAGCCCCTTGTACAGCAGCAAGGAGGGAGGGGTGATATATTCCCTTGAACTGAAAAAGGCCGATGCCGGACCGAAGACTTTCTGGAAACAATTTCCCTATAAGGCGGAATTCGGGCCGGTCGAGGTGAAGATAAAGCTGCATTATGGGAAACAGATAGTCCGTGCGGTGACATCGAAGAACTCTCTGGGATTTGAAGCTTATGACGAGGTCTGCATTGAATGCCTCCCGCTTGAGGACGGAGATGAGAACGCACCGCTTGTCCTGAAGATAATCAACGGAACCGGAAGTGGTGATGGGGCAGCATCTCCCTACTGCATGAGAGTCAGGGGGCTGGGCAATCCGGAAAGCTATGTGTTTTCCCTGTACCAAAATAAGGTACAGCTGGTTGAATATGATGGCTGGTTCTATCCTGGCTCGGTAAAGCAGGATTATATCGGCATAATGTTCTATGCAAAACAGTTTTCATCCGGCATGGAGATCAGGAACCTTACGGACGGGAAAGACAAGTCTCTTGATGAATTCATGGGCAAGGTGAACGGTTACTTGAAGAAGGGGGAAAAGGAAGAAGCCTTGAAAATGGTTTCAGACGCTGCCCGGAAAGGGGATCCAAACGGGGAATATTTTCTGGGGCTGTTCTATCTCAATGGCATTGCTGTAGTGAAGAACAGGAAAACGGCCTTTGCATGGTTTGAGAAAGCGGCTGACAAGGATTTGGCTACGGCGCAGAACATGATTGCATATATGATATGCGAGGATAAGGGTGACCTCGAAAAGGCGCTGAAACTTGTCGGCAGGGCTTTGGAGAAGGAGCCTGACAGCGGATATTATCTTGACACCGCCGGAAAAATACTCTACGAAATGGGCAGATATCCTGAGGCGCTGGAAAAGCTCAAGAAGGCCAATGAACTCGTTCCGGACAATGCAGAGCACCAGGAGAATCTCGGAGATGTCCTTTTAAAGCTCAAGGATAAGGCCAAGGCTGCGGAACTCTGGGAAAAGGCTCTTGATAATACAAAGGACAGCGAACAGAAGCAAAGGCTGAAGAGAAAGCTTGTAGAAAATCCTGAAATTGAGTGAATTCGGAGAGTGGCGGAGTCATCGATAATACTGTTTAGCTATCATCGGTATAGTAATTTCATTAAAAGTATGTCGGGTTTTACCTGTCCTGAGCCTGTCGAAGGAACCCGACGATTAATTGGCGGTTTACCCCAGTCATTCGACGGGGCAGAGAAAACCGCCTTATACTAAGTCGCAATCAAAGAGCACGTCAACAGAGTGACGTGGCTACAACAAATCCTAGCTGTAGCCGCGTCACTCTGTTGACGCGTTCCTTTCCCGATGAATGCAAAACGGTATTACTCTTTGAATGCAACTAGGTATAAGTTATTACTAATGATTGATGAGCATGGGGAAAGTCTTTTAGAACTGCGAAAGCCGCAAGAAATCCCATGGCATCCAAAGCGAAAAGAACAGCTCTTGCGAGCTTAACTAGAGCCTGCTCGAAAAGGGGGTAACGCGGACATTCCTGTCTGCGATTGAAAATGGAATTTGAATTCACAGACAAGAATGTCTGTGCTACTTTTAAATCAAATTACATTTTGAGATTACCTTTTCGAGCAACGTCTAACTACGAACGAATGCAATTATTGAATATGTTTGTAGTCAACGTCGCAAGACGTGTTCTTGATTGTCAGTAGTCACCAATAGAGACATCCTGAAACTGCCTCATGCAAGCATATAAATTTTCCTGCGGAAAATTTACGAGGATATGAAGGCCATATCCTCCGGATCCGATGATTATGCAGATTCTTTTATTCCTTCCAGGTGGCGATGTCGTCTTTGGGCGAGGTGCTAACGCCGAATGAATTGTTGGAAAGGCTGGTGCCGCCTGTAGTGTCTGTCCCATCTTTCTTTAATCCTGGACCAAATGACCAGACGAAAACATTTCCCTGCGTAACCGTGGTGTCAATAGTTACTTGATTGTCATAGTCAAGATCCATTGCAAGTCCGAAACGGTTTCCCCATGGATCCCTGTAAGAACCTGTTACCTTGTCCTGGGAATCGGAGGGATTTTCAACTCTGGGATCAGTAAAGTGATCTGGAACATCAAGGAATCGGACATTGCGGCCGTTTCCATAGGTGGACCGGGTAAAGCCTGAAATATCTGTCTTGGTCAGTATGCACATTACCGTATCATACCTGTTTATGGTCGTAGAATCCGTCCAGTCATACCAGACGGCGTCATTAATTGTTCCATCACCAGCAACATTGTCTGAGTTGCCATCAGTCCACGGCAGTATGCCATAAGTGGCTTCATAGTTCTTGATTGACAGAAGGAGCGCGTTGGCCTGGGCTTTGGCCTTCGCCTTTTTGGCCTTTTCCCTGACTTTTCCGATAGCAGGAAGCAATAGCCCGGCAAGTATTGCGATTATGGCAATGACAACGAGAAGCTCGATAATTGTGAAGCATTTTCTTTTCATGTAAGGTCTCTCCTGTCTTATATATTGTTCTATGTTTATAAAATTTTCATTTCATGAAAAATTTATTATCACTGCGCCCAGTTTGTAATATCGTCGGCTGTTGCCGTCCTGACGTTTGACTTCAACTGGGCATCCGTAGGGGATTGATCTGGTCCTACAGACATGAGATCATAAGTTGTTGGATTATGTATGCCGGGACACATATAATAAAACTTGTTGCCGAAAGGATCTTTCCAGGCACCTCGGGTCCATTCTGCTACAGATACTCCTGAATAGGGTTTGGCAACAATTTCATTGGCCGGAATTGGTATTTCATTATTAAGCGTATATGGCCAAGCGGTACCGCTATCAGCTGTGGTTGTGTCCTGTGTGTATTTATCAATATAAAAAAAAGACCATGTAGTTGCAGCCTGAGGGTAGAAGCCCTGCTTGCTCTTGTAGTTTTCCAGGGCAATGGACATCTTGGCTATCATGGCCTTGCACTTTTTCTCGCCCATACTCCTGTTCGCGGCGGAATATATGCCTATGCCTATGCCCATGAGTAAAATAAGGATTCCGCATACGCAGAGCAGTTCGATAAGGGTGAAGCCTGACTTTGAAACGCTGTTTCTCATGTGAAAATCCTCTTGTAATGTAACACAGGCACTTGTCCCGCCGTATGGCTGGGATCTTGCCTGTGGACCTTTAAAACCATGCCTAGCCAAATGCTTAACAGCATAAATTAAACCATTCATTACAATAAGTATACATCAAAAGAGGTGTTTTTACAAGAAAAAATCCGTTGGGCGGATTTTTTAACAGGGAAGTCCACCTTGAAATATGGGAATATTTCCTTTTTTCATCTTTTCTGGGGAGGGGGTAAAACCAAGCTAAAGTCGAAGATCCCGGCCTCGGAGGGTGTCGGGACTTATACTCCAACGAAGATATTTTTTTGACGGTGGCATTCGTTGGAGTACAAACTTTAGTTTGCGTATTTGTTTTTCTCATTTTTTTCAGGAGGGGATAAGATTCAGGCTGAAGCCTGTACTCCAACGAAGAGCAGGGAGATTTCTCCTGTCGTGGTATTCGTAGGAGTACAAACTTTCCGTGTCCGCCGTAGCTTCTCTGCGAAGGCGGAAGTTTGCGTATTTTCTTGTTTTTCGGGATTATATGAAGAGCAGGATTGTACTCAAACTTAAGCAATTAGCATTTATGCCCATTCATCCAGCCATCCACCCATCCGCCTTATTCGGCCTTTCCCAGTTCCTTCGAACGGTTTTCGGCAGCCAGGATCACTTCCCGGACAAGTTCACGGAAATTAGCCTTTTCAAGGACGGCAAGGCCGGCGGCGGTTGTCCCCCCCTTGGAGGTGACGGCATTCCTCAATTCATCAGGCGTCCCCATCTTCTGTTTCAGCATTTCGGCCGCACCGGCAAGTGTCTGGACGGCCAGTTCCAGAGCGATCTCCTTTTTCAAGCCGGACTTCTCGGCGGCATCAACCATCGCCTGTATGTATTCAAAGGCGAACGCAGGACCGCTTCCGCTGAGGGCGGTGACAATATCCAGATTTGATTCAGGAAGTTCAAATACTATTCCAGATGCCTTGAAGAAGCTTTTTGTAAGTTCCTTGTCGGCTGTGGAGACATCTTCCCCGCAGGTGAATGCCGTGGCGCCTTTGCCGACCATGAGCGGCGTGTTGGGCATTGTCCTGACAACTCTCTTCGTCCCGAACCAACCGCAGAGTTTGGAGAGAGTAATTCCCGCCATGATTGAAATGATGAGCTTTCCATTGCAGAGTTTCGATATTTCAGGAATGAGATCCTTTGCCGACTGGGGTTTGACCGCCAGAAGTACGACGTCGGCTCCTTTCAGCGCTTCCGCGGATGACGCGACGCATCTGATTCCCGTCTTCTTTTCGAAAGATCTGCGCGCATCCTCGTTTATGTCGGAAGCAATGATGTCAGTGTCGGAAAGAACATCCTCCTCGACAATCCCAAGGACAAGTGCCGTAGCCATCTTCCCCGAACCTATGATTGCTAAACGCATTAGTCTCTCCTTGCAATTTTAAGATAAAATACGTTTCATTGGGAGATAATCAAGAAGGGAAGAACAGTCCTTGCGGGCTTGGCGCATCAGAAACAATTGTATGGCTGCCTCTTTAATCCGATTGATTCGTTGGAGTACAAGCTTCAGCTTGTGCCTTTCTTCCCCATGTGTTAAAACATAAGATAAAGACGCAAACTAAAGTTTGTACTCCAACGAATACCACGACAGAAGAAATCCCTGTGTTCTTTGTTGGAGTACAAGCTTTAGCTTGCGCCTTCATTAATCAAAGGGAATTCAAACATCCCACGCACCCATTTTACTGATATCATATTCCTTCCATCTTCTCAAAGCTTCAGTCTTCCCGATCGCGTCAAGATATTGCTTTGCATTTGAAAAAGGCCAGTCTTGCCAATGTTGGACATAGCTGTGTTTTATAGGATTATGCAGAATGTAATTTATCGTGGCATGAAAATGACTATCAGACTTTATCCCATGCTCAAGTGCATTATACCATGTTTTTCGGCCTCGCAATTTATCTTCACCGTTCCAACGGTATGATGTGCGTCCATGAAGCTGAAAAAGCGCCTTAAGTGTTTTTCTGGCGTCATCTGTTTTTACAAGTACATGATAGTGGTTGGGAAGAAGAACCCAGGCATAAATATTAATGGTGGAAAGTTCGAGCGTATTTAAGAGTTCGGATTCAAATTCGTTCATCCGTTCGCAGGATTTACCAATTATTGAACTGTGCTCATAACATGCTGCAGTAATATGAAATCGATTTCGTTCCCCTTGGATATGGGGTGGACTATGCCATGGCGTTTTCTGCGACTTTCGCAGTTCTAAAAGACTTTTCCTCTGTTCGTCAGTCATTTTACGCCAGTTGTACATAAGGAAATTCCAGATTCCGGGATTTTTAATGAAGACTCAAGCTAAAGCTTGTACTCCAACGAAGAGGAAAGCTTGAGAAAGTGACTAAATTACCTCTTTAGAGCTGATTTCTAAAGTTGGAGTACAAGCTTTAGTCCCGATGCCAAAGGATCGGGAACAAACTAAAGTTTGAACTCCAACGGGGCTTGTTTAGGCAACAAACGTTTTAGTGAGTTTTGAAATCAGCTCGACTATTTAGACTTTATAGTCGCATCTCAGGCAGCGGCCTGATTCACGGCATGCGGCTTCTTTCGTGATCGTCTTTTCGACTTCAACGCTGATGAGCCGTTCTTCACTGCTGAGAAGCGGATATTCGACAGGCAGCGCCTCTTCAATCTCCTTCTCGGGATCGAAATCAACAGCAGGAGTGTCGTACTTTTCCCAGAAATATTCCTTCCTTCCGGGAATGAGTTTCCTGTCAATCGATTTCGCGGCATGCTGTCCGGCGGCGATCGCCTCGATGACAGTCGAAGGTCCGACAACGAAATCTCCGCCGGCAAAGAGATCGGCGACAGGTGTCGTTCCGGTCTTTTCACTGGCTTCAAGCGCGCCATCTTTTAATGCCATCATGTCCTCTCCCATGAGAATTGATCCGGGATCGGGCTTGTGTCCGATGGCCAGAAGAATGGTGTCGACTTCGCGGTCCTCGTCGGAATTGACAATTTCCTCGGGGGCGCGACGGCCGGACTTGTCGAATTCTCCGAGCCTGTATTTTTTCAGGGTTGCGATGAGCCTGCCATTCGCGGATTTTTTGATGCCGACGAGGTTGACAAGGAATTCGACCTTGACTCCTTCGACTTCGGCCTCGCGGATCTCAAGCGGGTTGGTTGGCATCTCCTTGCGGGTGCGTCGGTATGCGATGGTTACGTTCTTCGCTCCGAACCTCTGCGCAATCCGCGAACAGTCGATCGCGGCATCTCCGCCTCCTATTACCAGCACATCTTTGCCGACATTTATCTTTTCATCCTTGGCGGCGCGCTCAAGGAACTTGGTTCCCGGAAGGACACCGGGCAGATCAAGTCCGCCAATCTTCGGCATGAGCTCCCTGCCTGCGCCGACTGATACAAAGATAGCCTCGAAACCTTCCTTGCGGAGGGTTGCAAGCGACTTGTCCTTGCCAAGAGAGACATTTGTCTTTATCTTGAGACCGAGTTTCTCCATGTTGCCGATTTCCTTTGCAAGGACTTTCCTCGGCAGGCGGTAGTCCGGAATCGCATAGCGCATGAGCCCGCCGGCTTCCGGCTGTTTTTCAAAGACAGTCACGTCATATCCAAGGAGGACGAGGTAATATCCGCATGTAAGACCTGCGGGACCGGCGCCGACTATGGCGACTTTTTTACCGTTAGGACTTTCTTTCTTAGGATAAAGCCCAGTGTAATCTTGCCGGAGATCGCCGATATAGCGTTTGACCGCACGCACTGCGAGAGGGCCTTCGAGATCCTCGCGGCGGCATTTCTTCGTACACCACTGCGGGCATACTCGTCCGCAGACTGACGGGAACGGATTGTTGCGGAGATGGACGCGGAGCGCATCATCGAAACGGCCATATTTAGTGTATCCGAGATAAGCCGGGACATTTACGTTTGCAGGACATGCATTCACGCATGGCGCCCACATCATCGAAGAGCATACGCCCGCCCTGCAATGTTTCTCGTTGATATGTTCGAGGTATTCATGGCGGAAATAACGAAGCGTGGAAAGGACCGGATTCGGAGCACTCTGTCCAAGTCCGCATAGCGAAGTCTTGCCTATCGTATTCGCGAGTTCCTCGAAACGTGCAAGGTCGTCCATAGTTCCGCGGCCTTCGCAGAACTTGTTGAGGAGGTCCAGCATGATCCTTGTGCCTACGCGGCATGGCGTGCATTTGCCGCACGACTCCTCGGCGATGAACTCCATGAAATATCTGGCGAGATCGACCATGCAGGTGTCCTCGTTCATGACGATGAGTCCGCCGGACCCCATGATAGCGCCGAGGGCGGGGAGCGTCTCATATGTGACAGGCGTGTTGAGATATTCCTGCGGAATGCATCCGCCGGAAGGTCCGCCTATCTGGACGCCCTTGAATTTCTTGTCCTTCGGAATTCCTCCGCCGAGGTCGAACACTATGCTTCCCATCGAGATCCCCATCGGAACCTCGACAAGTCCTGTGTTGTTTACATCTCCGGCGAGGGCGAAGACTTTGGTTCCCCGGCTTTTTTCAGTTCCGAGCTTGGCGTATTCGGCGCCGCCGTGGACTATTATATAAGGTATGTTGGCGAATGTCTCGACGTTGTTGAGGACCGTCGGCTTTTCGAACAGTCCTTTCTGTGCGGGGAAGGGTGGCTTCGGGCGTGGTTCGCCGCGTTTGCCTTCGATAGAATGCATCAGCGCAGTCTCTTCGCCGCAGACGAAAGCGCCTGCTCCCATCCTGATCTCGATGTCGAAGCTGAAGCTGGAGCTGAAGATCTTCTTGCCGAGGAGACCGAGTTTCCTGGCGTCGTCGATCGCTATGCTGAGACGTTCAATTGCCAGCGGATATTCGGCGCGGACATAGACATAGCCCTGGTTTGCACCAACGGCAAAACCGCATATCGCCATGCCTTCGATGATGCTGTGCGGATCACCTTCAAGAAGGCTTCGGTCCATGAATGCTCCGGGATCTCCCTCGTCGGCGTTGCAGACAACATATTTCTGTTTTGAATCCTCCTTTGCGCAGGCCTCCCATTTGAGACCGGTGGGGAATCCGGCGCCTCCACGTCCGCGGAGGCCCGAGGTCTTCACTTCGCCTACAACCTGTTCCGGCTTCATGTCGGTCAGCGCCTTGCCAAGGGCCTCATATCCGCCGCTGGCGATGTATTCCCTGATGTTCACCGGATCGATCACGCCGCAGTTGCGAAGCGCGATCTTCTTCTGGAGCTTGAAGAAGTCGATTCCGCTGATCGCCTGGATGACTTCGTGCGTGGAAGGCTTCATGTAGAAAAGCCGCTGTACCACGCGTCCCTTGAGGAGATGCTGTTCGACGATATCCTTTGCGTCTGCGGGTTTGACCTTCTGGTAGAAGATTCCTTCCGGATAGATTATCACTATCGGGCCGACTTCGCACATCCCCATGCAGCCCGTCGTGATCAGTTCTATTTCATCGGAAAGTCCGCTGTTCGCCAATTCCTTTTCGAAAGCGCTCTTGACGCTGTCCGTTCCGGAGGATATGCAGGCGCCTCCTGCGCATAACAAAACTTGAGCTCTGGCTGCCATAATATTTTAACCTCTATTCGTATTTTGCAAGGATTCCTGATATTTTCTTCGGGGTCACGCGGCCGTGGACGTCGTTGTTCACCATTATGACCGGTGCAAGGCCGCAGGCGCCGAAGCAGCGCTGGACGGTAATTGAGAAACGCCTGTCAGGAGTTGTTTCGCCCGACTTGATCTTGAGTTCGTGCTGGAGGGCCTCCATGACTTTCTTCGAGCCTCTTACATAGCATGCGGTGCCCATGCAGACATTGACGGTGTGGCGGCCTCTCGGCTGCATCGTGAAGTAATGGTAGAAGGTGACCACGCCGAGGACTTCGCCTACGGGAATTTCAATGGCTTTCGACACATATTCCTGGACTTCTATCGGAAGATAGCCGAAAAGGGACTGCGCCTTGTGCAGGACGGGGATCAGTATCTCCTGGCCTTTTTTCTTCTTCTGTGACTGTATGAACTTATCGAGTTCGTCGTATAAGGGGTTCCGGCAACCTTTGTCGCCGCATTCGCAGTTCGACATTATAGTAATTCCTTTCAGGCAAAGACAAGTTCTTGCACAACCTTGCCGCCCTGGATATGCTGCTTGACGATCTTCATCACGGCTTCACGGTCCACCTTGGCGTATCGGACAGGTTTCTGTCCCTGGACTTCGACATCCACGACAGGCTCCCTCTCGCAGAATCCGGCGCAGCCGGTGGCGGTCACCGCCACATCGGAAATCTTTTCGGCGTCGAGAAAGTCCATAAAGGCCTTCATCGTGTCCCTTGCGCCGGCGGCTATTCCGCAGGTGCCCATGCCTATGACAACTTTGACGCGCTGTCCACCCGAGCGCATCTCCATGCTTTTCCTGACTTCTTCCTTTATTTTCCTTAACTCATCAAGGTTCTTCATGAAACCTCCTGTTTAAAAATTAACACCAGATGTAAAAAAAATATAAAAATTCCTTCAACAAGACGGCTAATCTAACTTCAATAAATACTTTGTCAAAGCATTATTAGTGTCACTTTTGATAAAATTCAGCAGGTGGTAATTCGCCAGTCTTTATTGTGGAATCCCTTAATGGTAGGGACGGCTCACCGAGCCGTCCCTATGCCGTTAACTTAAGCGTAGTATTTTAATAATATGTGAGTTAGATTGTTTTCCTCTTTACGCATGGAATGCGTTAGGTAATAAAGCCTATGGTTTCAACCATAGGTATTGAATCCCAAAATTTGTTTTGCCCTGAAGGGGCAGAGTATATTCCGTCCCTACAGGACGAATCATCTTTTATACGAAACCTGTGGCTGAAGCCACAGGCTATATTACTCAATCCCTTCAGGATTCGTCATCAGAATATAACATGCGAAACATTAACGTGTTATATCTTAAGTTAACGGTATTGGAGCCGTCCGGGGCGCTCTCGGCGAGAGCGCCCTGGCAAAACAAATCGTGTGCTATAGAAACTGGCGAATTACTCGACGATTGCGCCCTTCTCGACGAAGAGCAGTGATTTCCTTATCGATGGAACAGGGATCTTGAGCATTTTTGAGAGTATCTCCTGGTACAGCTCCATCTGAGGCCTGTATGTGTCTGCCGCCAGGATGAGATCATCAGGCTTTCCTGTCTTGAAGTCAAATACATGCGCTGAATTTGTCTTCCCTGAGGAGTCGCGGAGAAGCACTACCCGGTCGAAAGCTCCGCTGACATGCCTGTTTCCCAGCATCATCTCGAATCTGCGTTCGCGCCAGAGCTCGATGTTTTTCCCGTCGGGACGTTTGAACACCTTTGCGATTTCGGCGTTCTTCATCGATTTCATGAAGACTTCCGCTGCGGTCCTGGCAGTTTCCTTGGAATACTGGGGGTTCTTATGCATCCATGAATTGATTATTTTGGAGGCGTCGGCGGCATCCGTCCATTCGACAAGGCTGAAAAGTTCATGGACTGCGTTGCCGAGGTCGAGTGCGGGATTCGCCTTGAACAGGTCTGATACGGAAATTTTCCATTTCTCCGAACCTGACGGAGTCTGATGCTGCGTTTTTTTGTCGAATGAGAATTTGAATTCGGAAGCGGGCGAGGGGGGCATGGCCTTTTCCCTGACAGGTTCAGATTCATACCAGGCATGCGAGCCTTCCGAATAAAGCAGTTCAACACCGGTGCCGGCCTTATCAAGCCAGGACCTGTCGCTGTCGGAGCAGTTGCGTGACAACGTCCTTCTTGGTATGTCGCCCAGATGAACCGTCTTGCCTCCCGGAGGATCGACAAGCATGAAAAGCGCCCTTTTCGCCCTTGTCATCGCGACGTAGAGCAGGCAGAGGTTTTCGTATGCTGCGTCAATTTCCTCCTGCCTGAAGAACTCCTTGAATACAGGAATCTTTCCGGCTATGTCCTTTGTCGGCATGTCCAGGCACCACTCCGGCTCATGCCGCTCGTTCTTCTTCACACGGACACCGCTTTTCGACGATGAAAAGATTCCGCCTTTCGCACATTTCAGCTGCGGCAGGAACACGATGTCGAATTCAAGGCCCTTCGCCTTGTGGATCGTCATTATCTGCACGGAATTTGCGAGGGATGCGGACGGGAGCGCGAAGTTCTCAACGGCATTTATGAAATCTTCACAGGACCTGTTGCCTGAAGCGTCGAGTTCTTCGCCTATTGCAGCGAGCTGGTCGAGTCGCCTGACGTGGAATATGTCGTCGTGCCCGATGATCTTCTTCGAAAGCAGCAGCTTCTTCCATCCCTCGATGAATTCCGAGAATCCGAGCTTCTGGATGATGCTGAGCTGGGATATCGCGAACGAGCCGAAGTCATCACCTATGAAAACTGCGAGCGGAGTCATTCTCAGATATTCCCTGCAGAACGTATTGTCCGGATGCGTTGCGAGCTTCAGGAGTGCCATGACAGCGGATACGACCATGTTGTCACACGGATTCCTGATTCCTTCCAAAGTCACATCCATGTCCTTGAGCCTCAGCTTCAATGCATCGGCAAGGTTCGCGCCGAACTTATTGTCCCTTACTAGGATTCCAGCGGAGAGCCCTCTTTCGAAAGGCCTGATACGGGTGATCGTGGAAGCAATGACATCAGCCTTCTTGTCCAGCTCCGTCGACTCATCGTCATCATCCGGCTTTAGTATGTCTATCATCGCCGCGAATCCCTTGTAGGTCTTCTTGTGGTTGTGCCTTCTCCAGTTGAGGCATTCGAGTGCAGCTTCCGGGATCTGCGTTGGAAGCCCGGGGATATCGCAAGATGCGACTTTCTCGAAGACATTATTTACAGCCGATACGATCTGTTCTGCAGACCTGTAGGAATCGTTGAGGGGAGTGCTGGCAATGTCGCCGCAGAGACCGCGGACATATTCGAAAAGCCCCGGATCTCCGCCCCTCCACTGGTAGATCGACTGCTTGACATCGCCCACATAGAAGAAGCTTCTTCTTCCGCTGCTGTCCTGGACGACTTCCATTATCAAGTTTGCGATCACGTTCCACTGCGCCGAACTCGTGTCCTGGAACTCGTCCAGCAGCCAGTGGTCGTAACGCGCATCCAGCCTGTAATCTATGTTCAGCTTGATCTCGTCATGATCAGGACGCGTGGAGGAATGCCCGTATGAAAGACAGGTGTTCCCGGTGGAAAGCGCGAATAGCACGTCGGCGAAGCTCATCCTGCCGTTATACTTTATCAGGTCCAGATATCTGGATTCATACTGCCTGAGGATGTTATATATGCCCTTGGTCGTGAGGGCTGCGTTGTCGACGTGGCATTTCAGGATGTGATACCAGAGGAATCTGAATATTTTTGCGGCTTTGGCGGGAATCAGATACGGCGTCTTCCTGTTGCCTATCTTTATGGATATGTCGCCGGAATCCCATTCCGGCAGGATGTCGGCCAGCCTTCCCGCAAATGCGTTCATCTTGTCGTCCTGTGGATTTTCAAGCGAGTTCGACTTGGCAAACGCTATGAATATTCCAGTCTGGCTGATCAGCGCCTGTTCGCCGGTGCTCCCGATCATTGACATCAGTTCGTCTGAGAGCCTGTCCATCTCCTTCCTGGAAAGGATTGCGAGCTGTCCGTAGAATGATGGCGTCAATATCTTCTCGACATCGCCCCATAGCGCCATGTCGGGCACCTCCATGATCCTGAAGAAACCGTTGCTGATGAAGTCGTCCATGGCCATCTGTATCGTCTTGACCTCCTCGCCGAAGGTGGCCTTTTTGAATTCCTCGATGAATGTCTTCCTGTCGTCGTTGCCGGGATTGAACAGGATCTCCCGGAGGACTTTCATCTTCATGTCCCTGCTTTCCCTGTCGGACTGGATGCTTATTTTTCCGGATATGCCGAGTTCGTAGGGGAACGAGCTGAGGATTGAGAAGAAGAAGCTGTCGAGGGTGCTGATCCTCAGGAGATGTGAGGCGAGGATGAGCCTTTTCAGGATCGACTTCAGGTCCGGGACGGTTATCCCTTCAAACCCCTTGGTACTGGAAAGTGCTTCAAACTCCTTCTCCTTGGATATGCAGTCGAGTATGCGGTTGACTATCTTGTCGAATATTTCTCCGGCCGCCTTGTTGGTGAAGGTCATCGCTATGATCTTTTCAGGAGGCACTTCGCGGTACATGAGCCTGATGTATCTTGATGCGAGCTGGTAGGTCTTGCCGCTTCCGGCGGAGGCTGAGATCACTTCGTTTTTGAATTCTATCTTCATTTTGCGGCGGCCCCTCCGAATTCCTCATCGATGCACAGCTGCGGCTCATAGGGGAAAAGCCATTTTGAAATTTCGTTGTCAACCTTGCTGGAAGGCGGCCAGAAGATATTCTTCCTTATCCTGCCGATGATCTCGACGGCCTTGGTTTCAGCGCCAGATTTGACTTCGTCGAGCTCCTTCCAGATCACTATGCCTGTCGATGTGACCGCCTTCGGAAGGTTGAAGTATCCGCATTCTACGGAATTGAATTCCCCTGGGATTTTTTTCTTCAGCAGATCATCCTTGTCAAAAAGTATCCTGTACAAAGGCAGCTGCAGGTCGATCCATTCACCTTTCCTGAAATGCGTCTTCCTGGGATCCTTTCCGGTTTCAGAAGTCTTGTAGTCAAGTATCCTGACTTTCTTCAGAAGCGGATTATAGTCGATCCTGTCGATCTTCCCTGTCACAGGCATGCCATCCAAAATTATGCCGTTGCCGTTGCCGAATGAATACTCGACATCGACCGTCCGCCATCCGAGTCCGCGCTGTTCAGCTTCGACCACGGCGGCCTTCTTCAGCCTCTGCATCAGGGAATATTCCTGTATCATCAGCGGTACCAGGAGATCTTTTCCATATTTTTCCTTCAGTACGTCCGATGCCTTGCTGCAGAGGATCTTCCCGATGTCGTCCGCATCAGCCCCGGCGCAGTTGATGATTTCCACCAGCGAGTCATGGCAGATGTTTCCGAATTCCATTGCGTCCATCTCGAATTTGCCGTATTCCTGGTCCTCCATCCTGATGACACGTTTGAGATAGAACCTGAAAGGGCATTCCAGATAATCCTTGAAGGCGGTGACTGATATTTTCCTTATCGTGTCCGGTTTCCATTCCGGCCTGAGCTTCCAGGCGGGATGGCTGTTCGGCGGTTCCGGAGGCGGATGCATCTGTGTTTCCGTGAAGAGCCTTTCCACCCTGGCTACAAATTCGTCTTCGGGACATGTGAAAAGTATCCTCGATGGCTTCATGGGCTTGCCGTCGAAATCCTGCCTCCCGACAATTATCCTCACATCGCCTTTCTTCCGCCTTGAATTGATGATCGACGCGAAGAGGAAAAGATCCCTGGCGAACTTGTCGTCGTTGCTCCTGAGCCCGAGTTTCGTCCTCATGGTGTTCGGGAGGAAGACGTCTCCGCTTATCGAATCCGGCACATAACCCTCGTTCATTCCGGCAATGACTATCTTCGAAGATGTCTTCCATGGAAGTTCAAGCCAGCCGGAAATCTCCAGGCTCTCGCCCTCTGTTTCAGGATGGATCAGGAGATTTTCAAAAAGCCTTGTCATCAGTCCGAGCTGCTCTTCCTTCTTCACGCACAGGGAAAGGAACGCGTCGGTCTCGAGGGATTCAAGGATTTCCCCGAAAGCCCTGCCGGCCTCCTTGAATTCGGAGTCGTCCACCGAGCCGGCGGGATCCAAGGTTTTACCGGAGAACATCCTGCCCAGCAGAGCCCTCATGAACTCCGGCACCGACTTCGATTTTTCGTAGTCCGAGACAAGCGACTCGAGCGATTTCACATAGTTTGCCGCCAGTTCCGGGTTCGGACGTGATCCGCTGGAGGCTTTGTAGGAACTCAGCAGTTTTCTTGAGTGGGAGAGGGAGAATGGAAGGCAGGTGAGCTTGAAATCGTCGATTGCGGATATGTACTTCGCGCAATCCGCTTCGCGGCATTCCACGAGATGGCAGAGTACCTCCGGTATCCTGGCCAAAGATTCGGCATATTGGAATTCCCTGGTCGTGAGGAATGATGAGAGCGTTGATACTATATTGTAGATGCAGGTGTTCTTGACGGATATCCCGGAGGGGTTTCCAATCAGGAATTCCTGTCCCTGTGATGAAGCGAGAGACTCCAGGCTCTCCCTGATCGACTGGAAAAGATTCGGATTGGCCGCGGTAATCGAAAGGTCTGAGACATCCACGGTTCTTCCGAAATCCGCTACCTGCCGGACAACCTTTTCGGCCTGGTCTTCAGGCGTGAACGCTGATATGATCTTCTCCTTGTCCAGCTCCAGATGGAATCCGGACCATTCCGAAGGGATTGGCCTGCCCCATCCGTCGAAGAAACCTTTCATGCCTGGCGGAGCATTGATCCAGACGCAAATGGATTTTGTTTCAATCATTCTTCCGAGTTTCTCTATGGCCATCGGTACGGGATCAGGCATTCCTGCAAGGATTATCCTGTCAAATCCATTGAACGGTTCCGGATCGTCGACAGCTTTCTTTTTTGCCGACTCCGGATCTTCAAGGCCGTTTTCAGCGAGGACCATGAGATATCCGTCCTCAAGCTTGGCGAGTTCCGCCCATCTCTCAGGCTCGTCCAGTTCGATGTTTTCTGAAACGTGCCTGATGGAAAGGCCTTTTTCAGCGAGGACCCGCCGCAGTTCCACGAACAGTTCTGCAGTTGATAATGACCATGGGAAATCCCTTTTCCTGGGGCGGACCGGGAATATGCTGGAATATCCCTCGGATTTTGTTTCGAGCAGGACCTTGGACCAGGCGGAAAGTATTTCAGCCTCTGAAGCGATCCTGTTGGCAGCATTGCCGCGTGGCAGAAGGAACGGTTCGGAAGTCAGGACTGCCGGCGGGATCATATAGGAATTCTTCTCCGCCGACATTTTGGCAAGTGCGGTCCTCAGCTCACGACCGGCTCCGCTGGTGGATACGATCACGAGCGTCCGTCCGAGGTCAAGAGGCCCTTTTCCCGGATCCCATCCTTCTGCGAATTTCGCAGCGACGAGTTCCACAAGCGGCCTGTCCCAGCCCATGAAAAAATTTTCCGGTCCATTCCTGTGCATCAGATCGTCCCCAGTGTTCCTCCGGAACCAGAGAGCCAGTCAAAGCTGGTTCCAGGAGATTGGATTTAAACTTTTTCAAAACTGCAAATCATGTGAGTTGATTGAAAAACTAAGAGAAGGACTTGTTAAGGAGCTATGATCCCGTTGGAGTCCAAACTTTAGTTTGTCTTAGTATTTCCCGACACCCGTTGGGGCCGGGATCTTCGACAACAGATTACGCAAGCTGAAGCTTGTACTCCAACTTAATCAAACAGCTCAAAATCGATAACTTGTGTAACTGGCTCATGTTAAAATAGGACTATGGTCTTAATATTCAAATAAGGATTCCTTCAAGCGAATCCCTAAATTTCTCTTCAGCTTGCTTTTTCATGTTTGCAGATTATTTTGATAGCCTTGTTTTTCCCGCGACCTGAAGCATGTGTGTCCTGATGGCGGCAAAGGCAATTCTACAAATGGGGCTGTAGCTCAGTTGGCTTAGAGCGATACGTTCGCAACGTATAGGTCAGGGGTTCGATCCCCCTCAGCTCCACCAGTCTTCGTTCGGAGCGTCGCGGAGAAAGAAGACTGCCTCGGCGAAGTTTCCCAGACGAAGCCGGGCATTCCATTTTTCAGGGCTCCGAACTTCGCCTCGGCAGGCCATCCTCATATTTTTCTGCAATCGTGCTACGGATGGCACGCCAGGTTTTGAATATCAAAGGTTAATCCTGAAAATTCGGCATGAGTGCGATATCCTGCTTGAAATTTTCCTCATTTGTTTTATATGTCATAGGGTAAAAATAAATCATTGAAGCGAATACAATGCTGCCATTTTCAAGGAAAATTAAATTCTCCCGCGCGGATGACGCATCAGGATCCAGCGATGACGATGAGCCTGTGCCCGTCAATGAGAACGAGGGGAATCAGCCTTTGTCCCGCGATGACGGCGAGATCGACTCCCTGAACATCTATTTCAGGCAGATGGCGGAGAATCCGCTGCTTACGAGCGCCGAAGAGCTGCATTACACGAAGCTCTACAGCGAAGCTATCAACGGCTTCCGCGCGCATCTCTACGGATTCGGATATGTCGCCCTCGACCATCTCCTGATAGTCGAGAAATGCACAGCTGAAAATCTTGACAGCCATTTCAACATACATCTTTCGGCCGACCACAACTTCAACACTCCTGCCGAAGCCGTCTTCCTGAAATTCCCGGGATGGAAGGAGTCGATCAAGAAGGAATATTCAAAGCTCAAATCGGCTTTTCATTCGAAGGACAAGAGCACGGAAAAATACCGTGAAAAACTCGTGGGAACCCTTGTCGAATACCATGCGCAGAACGAATATCTCGAGGAGTGGTACGATGTCGCCAGGGAGTATTTCCGCCAGTCCTCCAGCATCCATGACAAGAAAACAGCCAGGAAAAAAGACAAGATTACCGAGGACATAAGGAGTTTTGTCGAAGAGAAGCTCCTCATGAAAATAGATGATTTCGAAGTCAGGATGGTCAGGCTCAAGGGATTCAGGGACCAGTCCGATTTCGCGAGGAAGAAGATGCTCGAAGGCAATCTTCGTCTCGTTGTCAGCATCGCAAAGAGATACCGCGGCAAGGGGCTCCCTCTCACCGACCTGATACAGGAAGGCAACATCGGTCTGATGAAGGCGGTCGACAAGTACAACCATACGCTCGGACATCGTTTCAGCACATATGCCACATGGTGGATAAAGCAGGCGATATCCAGGGCGATGGCCGACCAGTCCAGGGTCATCAGGATCCCAGCGCACATGGTCGCCACGATAAACAAGATGTACCATGAGGAACAGCGATACCTCCAGAAGAACGGCAGGGAGCCGACCCCTGAAGAGCTCGCGGCCATACTTGAAATGCCCAAGGAGAGGATCAGGGCCTTGAAGAGGATGTCGCATCAGACACTCTCGCTCCAGGCCCCTGTCGGCGATGAAGGTGATTCATTCCTACAGGACTTCGTTGCTGATGCCAACAGCGAGGATCCGGTGGAGAATGTCGCATATGAGATGCTCAAGGAGAAACTGAAGGAGACGCTCGGTACGCTCTCGGAGCGCGAACAACAGGTCCTCATGATGCGTTTCGGCCTCCTCGGAGAAAAGGAGAAGACGCTTGAAGAACTCGGTGTGCATTTCAAGGTGACACGTGAACGCATCCGCCAGATCGAGATCAAAGCCCTCGAAAAACTGCGCCACCCCGAGAGAAGGAAGTTCCTCGACGGATATTTCAAATGATGGTATCCCATACCAGCATTTCCACTGAAGACGGACAAGCAATCCCCGTAGAGATAATCATCAAATCCATCCGCAGCAGATACAGGATATCTGTTTCCGAAAAAGGTGTACGGCTTGTCCTTTCTCGTTCCTCCCGTTCCGACGCAGGAAAGATTCTTGAGAAGCACGCCAGGTGGATCCGGAATCATTATGCGAAAATGAAGGATTCAGTTTTGGAATACAGGATCGCCGACGGTTCGGAAATTCCGTTCAGGGGCTGCAAATGTCTGTTGAAGATATCCTCCGGCGAGAATTCGATTGCATTCGACAGCGATCGTTATACGCTCGAAATGCAGGTTTCAGATCCCGCTCCTGAAAACCTGAGGAGCAGGTTGAGGCTCTGGTATCTTTCGCAGTCTGCGAACTTCGCAAAAATCCTCAGCGTCAGGCTGGACGCCGTCGGGAAGTTCGACGTCAGGAGGATAGTCCTGAAGGACATGAGCACGCGCTGGGGTACATGCTGCAGGAAGCGCAGGATAATAACCCTCAATTGGCGGTTGATACTGGCGCCTGATGATATTTATGAATATGTCTTCTACCATGAACTTGCGCATTTCAAGGTTCCGGGACACGGAAGGGAGTTCTGGAGCTGGATGGACACGATACTGCCGGGAAGTTCGTCCAGGCGTTCCTGGCTGAACAAGAACGGATATGCGCTTCTGCATTTCCTTTCGGAGGACAGGCTTTCCCCGGAAAGGATACTTTAAGAAAGAAATTTTGACAGGATAACAGGATTCAGATGGATTTAAAAATTCAAATTCCGGTCTATTTTAACTGTAAACACCAGGAAGGCTCATGAAACATATTTTGGATACGCCTGTTGATTTGAAGACCGCCAAAAAACTCCGAGCAGGGGACACTGTTCTGCTGTCCGGGATCATTTATACAGGCCGTGACGCCTTCCACAAATTCCTGATAGAGGAAAAGAAGGCAAGTAGGTTGCCTATTGACCTAAACGGGGCGGTGATCTACCACTGCGGTCCTATCGTGGTCAAGGAAGGCAGGGGCTGGAGGGTCGCGGCTGCAGGTCCGACGACTTCATACCGGACATCTCCTTTCATTTCTGAGATCCTTAGGCGATATGGCGTAAGAGGATTCATAGGGAAGGGGGGGCTTTCCCCTGAAGCTTCCGCCTCCTTGAAAAAATATGGTGCGGTCTATCTCAGCGCCGCAGGCGGATGTGCGCAGGTGCTTGCCGAATCGATCGTGAAAGTTATGGACGTCTTTTACTACAAGGAGTTCGGTTCGCCGGAGGCCGTCTGGAAGCTCGAAGTGAAAAACTTTCCCCTGCTGGTGACGATTGATGCCCATGGCGAAGACATCCATCAGGAAGTCGCAAAGGCTTCTGCAGCCCGGCTTGCCAGGGCGAATAAGAGCTGAAATACCCGGAAGCTAAATCCCAAGTTCCAAATTCCAAACCACAAACAAGTTCAAATATCCAAACAAGACAAGCAAAAGAACAGCCCTTGCGGGCTTAACTACGAACGAATTTCAAACTGCTTTTGCAATATGTTTGTAGTCAATGTCGCAAGACATGTTCTTTTCTGCCTTGCAGAACAAGTTCGATACTTGCTCCGCATCTGCGGAGTTCCTTGTTGGATATTCATGTATTAGGCAAATAGGCATCTTTATGCTATTTTAATCAGTGCGGATATTATGCAAACAGCCGGATAAATGCGATATTGGAAACCATCAAATAATCTTGTGGATTTGCGGTGAATAATGTTTTCCAAAGTTGAACTTCTCAAGGAGAAGCTCCTTGACGACATAAGGACGGGCAGGCTTAAGAAGTCGGAGCCCATACCTTCGCGTTTCAGCCTCATGCACAGGTATTCCTTTTCCAGGGGGACCGTCGACAGGGCGACGATGGAGCTGTCGAAGGAGGGATTCCTTTATTCGCGGCAGGGATCTGGCACCTTCGTGGCCGACAAGCATGAATGCTCCGTGATCAACCAGGTCTTTCTGGCGGGCAACTATGATCTCAGGACCAACGCCGATTCCGAAACCGCATGCCTCGCCTCCAAGATCCAGCAGCACCTCCCCTGCTATCTATATAATATAAACGACATCAAGACAAGTCTCGGCAAGATCGCCAGGCCGGGCAACGCAGTTGTATGGCAGCGCCCGTCATACGAGCAGCTGATGGTCATGAAATATCTTGCATCAGCCGGAGCGTCACAGCTTCTCATCGGAAGGACATACGCGGATTTCGACCATGTCACTACAGACGCCTACGACGGAATCAGGAACGGGCTCCGATGGCTCATGTCCAAAGGATGCAGGAAGATTGCATTCATTACTCCCGGGAACATTCCGGATTCCCCGTATATCGCTGAAAGGCAGATCGTCTTCTATGAGACCGCGCTCGAACTCGGGATAAAGGTCGACATGGAGCTTGTATTCAAAAGGAGCTTCAGTAATTTCAAGGCTGACCTTGATTCAGTTGCTGCTGCGATCTTCAAGTCGGGAAAAAAGCCTGATGCAGTCTTCTCGACATATATCCCGATTGCATATCCTCTGATGACGATCGCGGACAGCCTGGGCGTCCGGCTGGGGAAGGATTTCTGGTTCCTGACGTTCGACTACGAGCAGAAGCTCGATGGATGGAAGGGCGTAGGCATGCTGAAGCAGTTATGGGAGGAGATGGGTGACAAGGCTGTCGAATGGGTTTTGCGGAAGGGAAAGAACAGAAGAAGCGAGTTCAAGATTAAAATAAGTCCAAAATTATTGAAAGGAGACTGAGAATGAAAGAGCTGAGATTTGGTATTGTCGGTATTGGAAACATGGGTGGGCCCCACATGGGGTTCGTCAAGGATACTGCGGGCGCAAAGCTCTCGGCGATCTGCGATATCGACAGGAAGAAGGCGGATGAGAAGGCCGCGAAGGCCGGAGTGAAGGCATATTATGATTCAACCGAAATGATCAAGTCCGGGGACATTGACGCAGTCATAATCTCCACTCCACATTACGATCATACTCCGATTGCGATCGAGGCGTTCAAGAACGGACTCCATGTGCTTAGCGAGAAGCCTGTAGCAGTCCACAAGGCCGATGCATTGAAGATGATCGAGGCGCACAAGAAGCGGAAGGACCTGCTTTTCGGAATAATGTTCCAGATGAGGACCGACGGGATGTACATGAAGCTCAAGCAGCTTCTGGAGTCCGGCGAGTTCGGCGAAGTGCGCAGGATAAACTGGATAATCACGAACTGGTTCAGGAGCCAGAGATATTATGATTCCGGCGGATGGCGCGCCACATGGAGAGGCGAGGGCGGCGGAGTCCTTTTCAACCAGTGCCCGCACAACCTGGATCTCTTCCAGTGGTTCTTCGGGATGCCTTCGAAGATCAGGGCGTTCTGCGACTTCGGCAAATACCACAAGATTGAAGTCGAGGACAATGTCACCGCGTACTGCGAATATCCCAACGGCGCTTCGGCTGTGTTCATAACGACCACAGGCGACGCTCCCGGGACGAACCGTCTTGAGATAACCTGCGAACGCGGCCGCGTAGTCGTGGAGAATGGAAAGATCCTGTTCAACCGCACCGAGGTTCCTTTGAGCAAGTACTGCATGACCACGGACAAGCAGTTCGAAGGTCCTGCATGCTGGAACACGGAGATCCCATACAAGGCGCAGGGCTCCAGCCACCAGAAGGTGATCGAGGCGTTCACTAAGGCTGTCCTGCATGGTGATAAGCTCGTTGCACGTGGCGAAGAGGGTCTCAATTCGGTGGAGATAGCGAATGCGATGATACTTTCCTCGATCAAGGGGGAGACGGTCAAGCTGCCGCTCAATGCCGCGGAATACGAGAAGGTCCTCAAGGGGCTGGTCAAGACATCGAAGTACAAGAAGGAAGTGAAGAAGGGCGACGTCGACTTCGGGTCATCATTCAACAAGAAATAAAATACCACATTCGTAAGGAGAAGACGAAATGAGAAGAAAGACTATTGCAGCGCAGCTTTTCACATTGAGGGATTTCCTCAAGACACCTGAGGACATTGCAAAATCGCTTAAGAAGGTGAAGGACATAGGATTCGAGGCTGTCCAGCTTTCAGGACTTGGCCCGATCGAAACTTCTGAAGTCAAGAAGATGCTCGATGGCGAAGGCCTCGTATGCTGCGCCACCCATGAGGGCGGGAAGATGATCCTCGAGGAGCCTCAGAAGGTCGTTGAGAAGCTCAACATACTCGGATGCAAATATACCGCCTATCCTTGGCCGCACACATCGCCAAAGACAGAAGATGACTTCAAGCAGCTCGCTGCGGCGCTCGACAAGTCGGGCAAGGTCCTCAAGGACGCCGGACAGGTTCTGACATACCACAATCATGGCATTGAGTTTGAGAAGTTCGGTGGCAGGACGGCCCTTGACATCATTTACAGCGAGACCAACCCCGAAAACCTTCAGGGTGAGATTGACACCTACTGGGTTCAGTTCGGCGGCGGAGATCCTGTTGAATGGTGCAAGAAGCTCGCAAACAGGCTTCCTCTCCTGCATCTGAAGGAATACGGGATCATTGGAAACCAGCCGAAGATGCTTGAGATCGGAAATGGAAATCTCGATTGGAAACGGATTGTAAAGGTTGCGAAGAAGTCCGGGACAGAATGGTTCATCATAGAGCAGGACACCTGCAGGATAGATCCGTTCGAATCCCTGAAGATCAGCCTTGAATATCTGGTGAAGGAAATCTGATGTAATGAAGTAGGGACGGGCTTTAGCCTGTCCCATGAATTTGAAGAAATAAGAATGGTACATCCTTCCGCCTTCGCAAAGAAGCTATGGCGGATACGGAAAGGACGTACCTACTTGGTATTTAATCATGGAGGTTTTATGTACTATACCGGTTTTGCTGATGAGGCAGCCTCGGGGCTTGACGGCCAGATAAAGGCCACGAAGGAGCTGGGCTGGAAGAATATTGAGACAAGGAAGCTGTTCAACGGCAATCTCGCGTCGATCAGCGATGCGGAGTTCGCAGAAGTCTGCGAGAAGCTCCAGAAGGCAAAAGTGTCTTTCAACTGTTTCGGCAGCGGTGTCGCCAACTGGGCGAAGCCGATCACAGAAGCGCCTGATACAAGCTATGACGAGATGAGAAAGGCGGTTCCAAGGATGCAGAAGCTCGGGATCAAGATGATAAGGATAATGAGCTTTGCAGTGCCGAAGGAGGTCAGGGACAAGGATTTTTCCGCTGAAGTTATAAAGAGGATGAAGGTAATTGCGAAGATCGCAGAGGACGGCGGTGTCACCTGCGTTCTTGAGAACTGCATGAACTGGGGCGGCCTTTCATATGAGCACACGCTCAAGCTTGTTGAAGGTGTGAAGTCGCCCAGCTTCAAGCTGGTCTATGACACTGGGAATCCTGTCTCTTCAGAGGATGTGAGGGGAAAGCCTCCCTATAAGTTCCAGTCGTCATGGGAATTCTACAAGGCCGTCAGGGAGCATGTCGTCTATATCCATATAAAGGATGGGAAGATGGGTGCCGACGGCAAGGTCATCTACACGTTCCCGGGTGAAGGAGACGGCGATGTGAGGAAGATCCTCGAGGACATGTTCACGAGGGGATATGACGGCGGAATCTCGATCGAGCCGCACATGGTGGCTATCTACCATGACAAGGGCCCGACCAAGGAGGAGCTCATGTACGTCAACTATGTCGAATACGGGCAGAGGATCATGAAGATGGTCGATGAGATCAGGAAGGAAATCCCGACGAAGAAATAAAAGTTCCCAGCGATTTTGCTTTTGAACGGCGGCATGTAGATTATGCCGCCGTTTTTTTTGCATAATTAAGGGAATAGTTCCATGTCCTGTATTCATCCAGTCGCAATCATCCAATCATCCATCAATCCAATCATCCATTCGGATTAGGCGCATGCGTTTTTATATTTTCATATTTGCGTTTCTCTTCAGTCTGGCGACGATCATGATCCAGAGGGGCGTGTTCTTCTATACCAAGTATGAACTTCTCCTCAGCGATTTCCAGAATCTGCTGCTTGCCCTTGCAACAGGTGTGACCTACATAGCAGGTGCTCAGTTATCTCACAGATACTGGGAGGCTGTCGGTCCAAGACGCGCAATGGTTTCGCTGATCATCATACAGCTGATATTGCCTCTAACAGCTTTTGTCTTTCCGACTGCTCCTGTCATAACCGCCATGGTGATCCTCTATTCGATATTCAACGGCATGACCTGGCCCATTGCCGAGAGCTATTCAAGCGCCGGGCTTGATGAAAAGGGATCGTCCAGAGCGATCGGGATCTACAATCTGTGCTGGAGCACGGCAGTCCCTCTGGCAGTGCTGCTGGCCGGTGCCGCCATTTCCGCGTTCAAGAACGGAATATTCATGATTGCAGGAGTAATCGTCGTTGTATCGATGGGGCTCGTTTTCTTCCTTCCAAAGGTGATACCGCATCACATGGCATCATCAGCCGACGGGACAGATGATGGCAAGGCCATATCTGTTGAAGACATGAGAGGCATGCTTCTCTCGAGCAGATGGTCAATGGGGTTCTCCTATGCCCTCATGCAGATACTCGCATCCCTTATCCCCGGAAAATTCGCCGATATGGGGATATCTGTCGCCAAGGCGACTTTGCTTGCGTCATTCATAGATTTTGCGAGGACATTCTCCTTCCTGATCATGTCGGCTACCGTATGGTGGCATGGGAGGAAAGTTTTCCTTGCATGCGCCTCGACAGTGCTTGCGCTTGGGTTTGCCATGGCGATGTTCCCTGATCGCATAGCCCTTATCATCACCGGAGAAATCATCTATGGAATCGCTGCGGGATTCGCATATTACTCGGCGCTTTATTATGCGATGGTACTGAGCAAGGCATCGGTCGGGGCAGGGGGCTCGCATGAAAGCGTCATCGGAGCCGGATTCACAATCGGTCCGATCCTTGTGCTGACAGGGAAACAATGCGCCGTGATCTTTGGATTTTCAGTTTCAACAGGGATGCTCTTCGGGTTCGGCCCCATGGCACTGCTGGCGATCCCTCTGTCGGTCTTTTATCTTATTCCAAAAAGAATTGAAACACCGGCTGGGCGCCTGTAGATTATTTACCTAATACAAGCTATAATGCAAGGGACGGACGAGATGCCTTTGAAAACAAACTGCGGACGGTTTATCGACAATGGCATGGCATTCGAGATAAACACTCCCGACACTCCGCGCGACTGGTACAACTATCTCTGGAATGAGAACTATGTTGCGATCTTCTCCCAGACCGCCAAGGGCGAATCACTCACCCAGGACAAGATGGGGCGCAGGATAGAGATGGTCTTCAACAGGATGCTCTTGCTCAGGGATCAGCGGACAGGCAAATTCTGGTCGCTCAACGGACTTCCGGTTGATCAGTTTAGTTCAGGATATCGCTGCGTCCACGGACTCGGTTATTCCGAGATCATCCAGAAATATGACAACATCGAATCCTCCTTCCGCGTATTTGTCCCCGAAAAGGAAGTCTGCGAGATCTGGACCGCCAGGCTCCGCAACAACGGAAAACGCAGCAGGAAATTCAAGGCCTTCGCTTTCTTCAACACAATGTTCGACGGTTTCTTCAAGCCACAGACATACTACGGCGGAAAAGGACATTTTGACAAAAAGCTCAATTCTGTCGTCATAAGAAAACGCCAGGAGTTTGACGGAGTTGAGGAAGTCAATATATACATGACGATCGACAGGAAGATTTCAGGATTCGACTGCTCGATGAACGGTTTCGCCGGACACGGCACGGAGCAGCGTCCGGATGCCGTCGTCCGCGGTCATTGCGCTAATACGGGTTCGGAAATGGAGAAGAGCTGCTGTGCCATCGAGACCGATATCACAATACCTGCCGGCAAGGAAATGGTGTTCCATGTTATCGCAGGTGGTGGCAAGGACAAGTCCGACATCCTCAAGCTGAGAGCAAAATTCTTCAAGGGAAATGCGATCGAAAGGGAGCTCGAAAAGGTCAAAGCCAGAATAACTTCTCTTCTTGGAGGAGATTCAATCACGACGCCCGATCCTCTGCTGAACTCCTTCTTCCATCCCTGGCTCCAGCGCCAGCTCTCGCTCGGTACGCAGTGGGCGCGCGTAAGGCACAACGGATTCCGCGACCAGATCCAGGACATCTGGGCTCTTGCGATCATAAATCCAAAGGAATCTGAAAGACAGCTGCGCCGTGTCCTTTCATACCAGTACAGCAACGGTTATGCGCCGCGCACCTGGCTCAATGGCAAGATCCTGGACAAGGATTTCTCGGACAACCATGTGTGGATCACGTATGCCGTCCATCAGCTGGTCATGGAAACAGGAGATCTTTCCATTCTTGATAGGAAAATCCCGTTCAACGACGGCAAAAAAGCATCGCTCTACGAGCATGTGAAACGCGCGATCGACTTCTACTGGAATGACCGTGCAATGTTCGGTCTCATGAAGATCAGGAGCGGCGACTGGAACGACTGCCTGCAGTACGTCGGCCCGAAAGGAAAAGGCGTGAGCATCTGGCTCTCGATGGCGTGGTGTCTGGCGAACAGACAGTTTGCGGAACTCGCAGAACTCGCCGGCCGTACCGCCGACGTTGCGAAATCCGCAAGACGCGGCGAGGAAATGAAGAAGCTCGTGAACAAGCACGGCTGGGATGGCGACTGGTATCTCAGGGCCTGCAATGACGATGGGAAAACTCTCGGTTCGCACAAGAACAAGGAAGGCAGGCTATACCTCCTTCCACAGGCCTGGTCAATAATTTCCGGAATCGCGGACGCCGACAAGGGGCTCCATGCGATGAAGTCCTGCGACAAATATCTTGAGATCGATATTGGAACGATAAAGGTTCTTGATCCGTATACACACTGGGATCCGAAGATTGGCGAATCGTCCGTAAAGACCCCGGGTACTCACGAGAACGGCGGCGTCTATCTCCATGCATGCACGTTCAAGCTCATGGCGGACTGCATGCTCAAACGCAACGAAAAAGTCTCGATGGGAATCCACAAGATGCTTCCGTTCGACGACAAATACTGGGAGAAGAACTGTGAGCCTTATGTCTTCTGCAACAGCTATTTCGCCATAAAAAACAGCTACCGCTACGGGACTGTCGGACAGAGCTGGGGTACGGGAACCGCGGCATGGTTCTATGTCGTCATGATGAACAGCGTGTTCGGACTCAGGCCTGAAGCCGGAGGCCTGCGCATTGATCCGTGTTTGCCGCCCGAATGGAAGAAGTGCTCTGTAACACGGCATTTCAGGGGTGCGGAATATAAGATTTCATATGACCAGACCAAGGGCTGCAAAAATATTTCCGAGATTACCGTCAACGGCCAAAAACTCGACGGCACTCTTCTTCCCTGCCAGAACGGTGCCAGGTTCGAGATACTGGTGAAGATGAAGTAATTAAATCGCACAGGAAATTGTATTATAGGATCGCTGGCAACTTACACAATTGCATGAAAAGGAACGCTGACGCGTCCGTTTTATGATGCCAAGGGGCTACGGGCATTCACTTCGCCGCCGGAACAGGCTTCTCCCTCTCGATTGTCTTTTCAATTATGATCTGTTTTTCAGCAGGGAGCCATTTCGAGTTCCAGATGAAATCCGGGAACCTGTTTGAATGGAATCCCTCTTCGCTGAATCCCAGGGAAACTATGTCCGCAGTTCCGCTGAATGCACGGAATAAGGTCATAAAGGTGCCTTCGATGGCTCCGCCGACGAGTCCTATCACGGGAATCTTGGCGTTGTCATAGATCATGCACCTAGGTATTTCGAGAGGACATGTTGCCAGATTGACAATGCCACGGGCGAAGCAGTATGGCATGCTGGGCGGGTCGGAGGAGATCTCCTTCGTGGTGATTTTCACGTCGGGGGCCGTCCCTTCCTGTGCGAGGAGTCCATGGCATAGGAAAGTATGCTGCGGTGATCATCAGAATGACAGATTTCGTACTCATGTGTTTCCTCCCTTGGAAAGTTTATTTACGGTCGTATGGTTTCATCTGTAAATTAAAATACACGTGCTTCAATTTCGTTGCAGTAGGGGATAACCCGCAGGGAACATGGGGGAAATCCCTAGCAGGTTAATTCAAGTGAAGCTGAAGTAATGCGGATTATTCCCTGGCCATTCGAAGATGTCGATCTCGGTGTATGTGCCTTTCTTGTTCATCCGGAACGCGGGCTACATCCCGGCTCCATTTGCCTGTGACGACTGAGAGGTTCCTTTGAATTCATCATCAAAGACAAGCTTGTATATCGAGTCAATTGGAACGGGGACTCTTGCCGCCGCCTTGTCTGGTTCTGTGCCAAATGCAGTAACGCCTAGAATAACAATGATGAGACTGAGTGGAAATGCTCCAAGTATTTTCTTTTGCATAAGATCCTTTCTGCAGAATGGACTTATTTCGGAGTTTTCCCGAATTTCTTCTTAAGCCAGTCATAAACGGTTAGTTGTTCGTCTTGACCAGCTCGTCTGATTTGGGATAGCAACCAAATTGCGCTGGCTTTTTCCGTGGTAATGTTTTTTGCACCTTGATTGCAGGTTGAACAGAGAGCCCTGAGATTTGACAACTCGTCCTTCCCCCCTAGCAACTTGTCCTTGATGTGACCGATATGAAGTCTGACCTTGCGATTTGTTGCCGGATCGATCTCTCCAGGAGTAAGACCACACATTTGGCAGGTGAAGCCATTTCGGTCTAGAACTTCCGCGCGCAGACGAGCTGATATGGTTCGTGAAAATTGAGGAACGGTTTTCCGTGACGGCTTCTCTCGTAAAAGATATTGGCCAGGCTTTAAGTTCGTGGTGTCATTGTGCGAAAGAATTGGCCAGCCCTCTTCATCGCGAAGTTCTCGCAGGCGACGACTATATTGGACTGCACCATCAGCAGCAGCCTGCAATTCGTGCGATTCGATGACTCGACCAATGTTTGCGAGTAAGAACTGCCTGATCTTTTCTTTTGATCCGATTGAACTCATCGAAAACTCCTTGCGCTTACATTAATATGTTTGATATAAGTTGATTAAGAATAGGGCACATGCGACTCAAAGAGTCGCATTTGAACGACTGAACGTGATCCGTTCGTCGGATATTTTCCGTCGAGTGCGTTGGCTATAGCGCATCCAACAGCAGATGCAACTGGAGGAGGAAATGCATTACCGACCTGCCGATAGGCTGCGGTCTTCTTGCCACTAAACTTCCAGAAGTCAGGAAATCCCTGAACACGAGCAACCATTCGAACGGTAAGACGCGGTAGACCATCGATAGGAAAATCGCGCGATGGCGGTTCGTCGGATATACCGAGACCATCAACCCCGAGTTGGAGCCATTGTTTCCTCGCGCGAGTAGGTCCCAGATCAGGGCCTCCATGCTTTTTTGATCCACCTACTACCGTTGGAGCCACCTGCCTAGCCTGCAAATACCAACGCTCCGTTCCCTTCCAACCTTTTGAAGCCATGAGATCTTTCAGCGTGTCACCAACATTTGCTTTTTTTGGATATGGAACAGGCCATTCAAAGAAAGACATGCGATCCTTCGGAAGCGCAACAAGAATGAATCGTGGGCGCAATTGCGGTACACCGTAGTCTGCAGCTTGTAAGACGTTCCAATCGGTTTCGTAGCCCAGCTTATGAAGACTTGAAAAGAGATTCTCGCGATATTGGGCGAACTTTGCCGAAGCAAAGCCTGGTACATTTTCAAGTAAAACTGCCTTAGGTTGCATTTCCTCAATTAGGCGAAGTGCGTCAGGAAACATATCTCGGTCGTCGTTTACTCCTAGTTGTTTGCCTGCGATTGAAAATGGAGGACATGGAACCCCAGCTGCGAAGAGATCAACTTTTTTCCAACGTTGGCCGTCCACAAGGCGCATGTCATCTTGTCGAACATCCCACTGCGGCCGGTTTAATCGTAATGTAGTACAGCAGTGGCTGTCAATTTCTACAGCAACGATACAATCGAAACCGGCAGCCTCCAGACCCAAGGCTTGACCTCCCCCTCCGACACAAAATTCAGCTACAGTAAATCGACCCATATGTCAATGCCAATACAATTAATTGCGGTTACTATAAATCATCAATACCGTTACTTTACCGGCTATTCATGGAGGTACAAGTCCATTTTCGTCGAAGGACAATATTTGTCGTCATCGTAACGAATGTAAATGAGCTGTGTTTGGGTGTTATTGCGCCATGGGCAAGACTTGTCTTGAGCCTGTCGAAGAGATGCCTGTGCTACATTAAAATCCCCTTCATCTTTGACACTCTCCTCTTTCCATATTATCTTCCCGGTTTGCAAGATTTATTAGAATCAAAATTTAAAGATAGGAGATTACGATGAGAATGGCGCAGATCAGGATATGGTTCGGATTGGCGGTGGTCGGGTTGCTTGTGTGTCTGGGTGCGAATTTCGCAAATGCACAGGGGGAATTTCCGCTCAAGGACGGCGACACATGGATCATGGTCGGTGACAGCATAACCGCCCAGCGCCTTCATACGAACTATATCGAGGCTTTCTGTTATGCACGGTTCCCAAATCTCACATTCTGCTTCCGCAACTCAGGAGTCGGCGGCGACACGATTCCGAAGGTCCTCGCCCGTTTTAATTATGATGTGGCCGCATGGAATCCTTCAGTGGTCTCCGTGGAACTCGGCATGAATGACAAAGGCGGATTTTCCACGGAGAAGTTCATGGAGAACATGGGAACACTTCTTGGCCGTATCCGCGAAATAAAAGCGCGCCCAGTCCTGCTATCGCCCAGCCCGGTGAACAATGGCAGCTCGACAGCGAAGCTGGATGGCGGCAATGCCAAGCTGCAGGAGTATGCCGCTGCGCTCAAGACACTTTCCGAAAAGGAAAAAATCCCATACGCGAACCAGTTCGGCCTGCTCGTCGACTTCTGGGCCGCGAACAAGCCGAATGAGACTCTCTCCAACACGCTGGGAAGCATGAAAGGAATGCTTGCCGCCCAGCCGAACATGGATGGGGCCGATCATCTCAAGGCCTTCCTCGAAGTGTGGGCGAAGAAAGACAAACAGCCCGTGACCATGATGGGGGATGCAGTCCATCCCGGAGCTACCGGACAGCTCACCATGGCCGCCGCCCTTCTTTCAGAACTCAAAGCACCCGGACTCGTCAGCACTGCGACCATCGATGCCTCGGCCGGTACCGCGGGCGAAGCCGTCCAGTGCAAGATCGAGAATGTAAAGATGGACGGAGACAAACTTTCCTTCGACCGTCTGGACAATTCCCTGCCATTTCCGGTCCCAAATGATGCACGTGCTGTCCTTGCCATCACTGACGGCGTGGAGAAGCTTAGCCAGTACATGCTTACAGTCAATGGATTGAAGGCGGCCCGGTATGATGTGAGCATTGATGGGGTCAATGTGGCGACGGTTGCCGCAGCAGATCTTGCCAAAGGCTGGAACATGGGACTGCTGGAAAAGGGTCCGATCGCCGACCAGTGCAGGAGCATTCTCCAGCTAGTCGGTTCGAAGGAAGGGATTGTCAGCTCGTGGCGCAACGTCTCCAAGGCCGTCCAGGGCGGAGATGCGGGACAGAAGGAACAGCTTGAAAAGCTGACACAGCAGACGAAGGACGCGGACGCCAAGATCCGTGCCGCCGCCAAGCCCAAGCAGCATCGCTTCGAACTGTCAGCGGCCGCCGCGAAGTAGGGACGGATTTAGCGCTGAAAGAACTTTCGAGGGCTTTACATACGTTTTTAGTTAAGCCCGTAAGGGCTGTTTTTCCTTGAAAGTAAGTCGGGTTTTCCGTGTCCGCCGTAGCATCTCAGCGAAGGCGGAAACCCGACACTTAGTTGGCGGTTTAACCATAGCCATCCGGCCTGGTCAATAGTCGTCAATGTCCTTCCAGAATTCCGTAACGAACATCTCCTTGAACTTCCCGTCGATCTCCTTCGTAGACATTTTTGCCAGCACTCCGGGGGTGAAAGACGACAACTGGTCCACGGAAGGCGTAAGTCTCATCCTGTCCTCTTTTTCAAGAAGCACGTCCAGTTCGACTAATAGAGATACGACCGGACGGTCCTTGTACTCATCAAATGCCGCATATATGGGATGCTTGGCGTCTTTTGTCGAACTCGGCGGCTTGAGAAGCGACAATGTCGCCATGACAATATTCTCATTTGGAATGTCCGGATCGAATCCTTTCGCCTGAACGGTCTCCTTGACCTGCCCTACATACTGTGCAACCCGCTGTGCTATCTCTATTTTCAACCTTGTCACCTGGGCCGACTTCCTCTCCTGCTCGGCGGAGCGGGCGCTCAATTCGGTATATGAAAATGAAAAAAATCCGACGGCAACCGTGGACAGCAACCATAATCCGAGGTTGGAATTAAGGAACTTCATGATGCGAGATTTCTTGTTCTCCATATTCTCTCCATTTGTCGGGAATTCAGGGCGGTAACAGGCGCTCTTTCCGGCAGGATTTACCGGGGAGGCCTATGTTGTCCGCCACAGGTCGCGTTCGTTTTGAAATATACCATCCGTGGAACGGTATTAAAGAGTGGAGGCTTATTTAAATTGATAATATGAGGGGAGTGTGCTGCGGCCCCGCATGCTAGCAAATTCCAAGTTCCAAATCCGCCATGGGCGGACAAGTTCCAAGCAAATTCCAAGTTTAAAATTACAAACTGTCTCCAAAACCAGGGACAATTCAAAGGTTTGGAAATTTCTTTGTTTTAATACTGGAACTTGTCTGGAATTTGGAAGTTTGGAACTTGGAGCTTTTAAATCTTTTTACAGGCGAGACGCCTGTGCTACATTCTTTAAGAATTGCCGGCGGGATCTGGCTTTGCTAAGATGCTACGCCAAGACAAGTGCCAGCGCTCCAACCTTTCAGATCGGTCCTGGTCCCGATGAGGATGGATGAAAGATCGGCAAGCCGGAATCCTTTGACTGTGGGAAAGAACCAGAAACCCGTTGTCTGCTCCAGCTTCTCATCGTCCAGGATTACTCGGTCCAACGCCAGCATCGGGGCTGCAAACACACCTGTCATAACGGCGATGGAGACAGGGATGGCTGTTATTATAAACGTTTTTTTCCTTATGATCAAGTAAATCCCCGAGATGGCTGCAATCACCGCGATGAAAGCAGGAATTCCCGGGACATATATTGGAAACGTATAAATCATTTTTCTGCTTCCGTTTTACAGTTTGATCTTGCCGGTTTGGAGCTGGTTCAAGACCTCGCCGAGAACAGTTCCTGAAGCGGCTTTGTTTGCCATGAAGAATTTTCCATCCACTTTCTGGTAAAGCTGGGCGACAAAACCGCCCGGTTTCCTTATTACCAGCATTGTGTCTCCTTCGAAAATAATTTCGGCCAGGACGATATGGTTTTCATAGAAATATTTACCCATCAGCTTTTTGAATTCTTCCGGGCCTGTATTCTCCTGGAGCTTGGTCAAGCTCCCTACGGTTTTCGCCGGATTGGTGGACAGCTTTGAAGCCTCTTGGATATTGCCCTTTGCAAGAAAGTCGAAATACATGAAGAAACAAGCCATGACGCTTTCCTGGCCGCCCTTGTCCCTGTCAGTTTCCTTGATCTCATGGTTTATCATGGTGCAGTCCAGCTTGAACTCCTTCCCGTTCACGGTCACGACCAGCTCTTTGGCCTGTACCATCGCAGATACAAGTGCGATTGCCAGGCATATCGTGATCTTCCCCATCTTACCGCTCCTTTACTTTCTCTGAATGATCTTTCCCATCTCTGGTATATTCGAGAATTGTCCCTTCCGGGACTCCCAGTTTTATTAATCCCGACTTTAAAATGGGCAGTCCTCTTTTAAAATCAGTCAAGTCAACATCAATCCCTATCCATTCAATAGTTCTTTTGCCGTCCTTGTCCTGATCCGACATCTGGGTTCCGCCGCCGGCAACCTCTCCGACCTTCTCTTTTTTAAGTATTGCGTCAAGCGGGTCTTCATATTTTGCGCCTCTCTCAAGAGGCATTATCTGCTCTGGTATTTTAACAAAAACAAATTGTATGTCTGGAGCTTTCTGATTAGAGCATCCAAGGATTCCAATGGCGCACACAATTATATATATGAGATTTTTCATTTGTCCTATCGAACGTCTAGCATCGGGCGGAGCAAGGCTGCCAGAACCCTTTTATTTTTATGTCTGTAAATTTTCCACCCTCGAAAGATATGTCAGTTGATATTTTCCACCTTATGCATAATTGCATTGAAACAGCATGTGCATAGTCCATGTGAAATCTTGGGGGGATGTTCCATCTCCAGTAATTTAAGGCGGTTTATTGCCGGTTCTATCTCTTCCCAGACATTTTCCTGTATTTCAATTTTCTTGCACATGCTGCACATCTTTATCATGTCATTGGAGCGCTCAATGCCGTTTCTGAGAAGGTCTACCGATCCCCTGGATTCAGTCTTGATGATCTGGCTCCAAAACTCAATGCAGTTGTTTTCGATGGGGAAGACAATAAGCTGCAAGTATCTCCTTGTGCCCGGGGAATCACAGCGGAACAGCAGTTTGACCTTGCGTTTCCTGTCCCGTACAGCTTTTAAAACAGTCTGGTATAAATGTGTTGTTTCCGGTCCGCTGACAAAATCCCACAATGGCCTGCCTATGACATTCCTGGAGCTTGTGTTGTCCAATCCATTGTTTTCATCTGCAAATTTCTGCCAGTTGTCGCTGACCATGTAAATGATGTCATTGTTGTCTATCTTGTATATATATGTCTCGTATTGCTTCTTCATGTTTCAGGCGTCCTCGTTATAATGCTGAATTCCGCTTCTGCCGGGCATATGCATGTCACCCGGCTAAGCAGTTCTAAAATAGAACATGCACGGTTGTAAAGTCAAGGAATCAGCCTCAGGAGCGGAAACCGCCGCTGCCGGGTAGCAAATATGGCTGGATTGCCTGAAATCCGGTAATGTTCCGGACTCGGGGCCAGTGCTTGATTTATCATTCTCTTCGGTTAACTTATCGCGGAATATTTGTAGTCTACAATAATAAACAGGAGGTTTTGAAGTGAAGAAGAGAAGGGTGAATGTTTTAGCTGTCGCAGTCATTTCTGCAATTGCAATAGGAGTTCTCAGTCTTATGGGCGGCTGCAAAGGCAGGGAAATTGTATTGGACAGGCCAATGATCCCCCCGCCATCAGCCCAGGATCCTTCCAGGGAGCCAGTGGTGGCCCAGCCTGTATTGCTTCCTGCTCCTGCAGTGAAAGCCCCGGCTCCCGTCGCTGTCCCGGCAACAGTCCCTAAATAATATTGATAATGCAGCGCAGGCGGGATGCCTGCGCTGCATTATTTCTTCCGGCAGGACATAGGCGTCATTCCGAAGGTCTTCTTGAATATCCTGTTGAAGTAGCTGACATCATCATATCCGAGTTCGAGGGATATCTCCTTTATCTGCCTTGACGTGCCTTCGACTTCGCGGCGGGCGATCTTCAAACGTTTATCCTGGATGTATTTGCCTAATGGAACTCCGTATTTCCTGGTGAAGATCCTGTTGGCATGCCGGGCGCTGAGTCCGCAGCATGTTGCGATTTCGTCAAGACTTAAGTTCCGAGATATGTTCTCGTCGATGTATGAGTTGATGATACGAATGGCAAGCTCTGAATCGTTCCTGTAGACAGGATAGTCTTCTGCGAAGAACGGAAAGTATTCCCTTATGAAGCACAAGAGCAGATCCTTGATGAGAAGTGAAAGCCTCTGCGCCTTCAATGCGTGGGCCGAACCGAGTTCCTCAAGCAGGTCCACGTGGACTTTCTTCAGCTCCGGTGTTCCAGGAAAATAAAATCCTTTCTTTTCAATCTCCTTGTTCAGCCTCTGGATGGGCCATGATGACTCCCTGAAGCATTCGGCCTCGAAAAGGAATCCCTGTATTACTGACGGAGGATTAAGGCATGTCCTGCGGTGAGGTTGTCCTGCTGGGATGAACACCCAGTCATTCAGCTTTGCGTCGTTCTCGACGATCTTGTCATTGATCCTGTATTCCATCTTCCCAAGGTTCATCATGGAAAGCTCGTAGAATGTCTCGTGGGTGTGGATTCCTGTTGTCTTGACGGCGGGATCGAAGGTTTCATGGAAGAGGCTTGTCTTGAATTCCCAGTGGCCGATGCGCAGGCGATCTCCCTCCTTCAGCGCGTCGGAGCAGATGCCGTTGCGCTCTCGGCAGGATTCCATGGTCATTTTCAAGGAATGTTTATTTTTCATGATTCAGTTTTGTCATTTGCAGGCTGTCCAGATTATCTCATTCTTGTTTGCGCCCTTGCCATATAAAATACCATTCTGGGAGATAAAGTAAATAGCTGGTGTCCGGATAGTGCAATATATGACCGGAAAGTCCTATGGACTCATTTTCTGGCCGGTAGTAGGTTTATGACCGGAAACGGAAAGGAATGTCACGATTTCAAATTAAGCAGTAAAAATAAAGGATCATAATATGAGTTCACAGTTTAAGATGAAAGCGGAGTCATGCCCCAGTACCCCTGATACTCGGCACATCAGCCATGGCTGGGAGATTCCCACTGACAGCTACAGCGACCAGCCTTACATTGTTCAGACAGATGACGGTGCCTGGCTGTGCTGTGTGACTACGGGCCCAGGACATGAAGGAGTCGAAGGGCAGCATGTCGCCACTATGCGCAGCAGCGACTGTGGCAGGACCTGGGCCGAGCCTGTGCCGGTCGAACCGGGCGACAAACGCGAGAACTCCTATGCCGTGATGTTTAAAGCTCCGTCCGGCAGGATCTTTATCTTCTACAACCACAACACCGACAATGTCCGGGAGTTGAAGTGCCACAATGGACGCGATACGTTCAAGCGCGTCGACAGCCTGGGGCATTTTGTTTTCAAATACAGCGACGACCACGGATGCAGCTGGTCCGCGCAACGCTATGACATCCCGTTCCGCCTATTCAAATGTGACCGCGAGAATGTCTACGGCGGCAAGCTCTGCTTCTTCTGGAACGTCGGCAAACCGTTCGAGCTGAAAGGCAAGATATATGTCTCACTTCACAAGGTCGGAAAAATGGGCACTGGGTTTTTCGCCCAGTCCGAAGGAGTCCTGCTGTGCAGCGACAACCTCCTCTCGGAATCCAATCCGTCCATGGCGCGCTGGGAGACACTGCCGGACGGCGACATCGGACTGCGGATCCCGCCCGGAGGCGGGCCGATCAGCGAGGAGCAGAGCTACTGTGTGCTCAGCGACGGCTCCATCTACTGTGTGTATCGCAGCATTGACGGATATCCGGTGGAGAGCTACAGCCGTGACGGCGGCCACACCTGGTCGGCTCCACGCTACAAATGTTTTGCCGACGGACGGCCCATGAAGCATCCGCGTGCCGCGAACTTCGCATGGCGCTGCAGCAATGGACGCTATCTCTACTGGTTCCACAATCATGGAGGTGCTGTCTTGCAATCACAGGCGGGTGTCGCCGAGGGCGGCGCCTATGAGGACCGCAATCCCGTTTGGCTCAGCGCAGGCATTGAGGTGGATACGCAGGCCGGCCGTGAAATCGCCTGGTCCGAACCGGAAATCGTGCTGTACGATCATGATCCGGTCATCCGCATGAGCTATCCCGATCTGGTGGAGCAGGACGGAAAGTATTACCTGACCGAGACGCAGAAGGATATTGCACGGGTTCATGAGATTCCTGCTGGATTACTCGACGAAATGTGGGAGACGCTTGCTGAAATCCTCGGACAAAAAAAACACTCCACTCCTGTAAGTACGGAAAAGTGCCTGATCAACCTGCCATCCAAGATGGGTGACGGCATTCCCGCAGCCGTGCCATTGCCGCCGATTCCTCATTTCCGTGTTCGAGACCATAGTGCTGCCGACTACCACGGCAAGGACACAGGTGAAGGAATGTCTCTCGAGATTTGTGTAGCTCTTCCTAATCTTGAACACGGACGGATACTGCTTGATAATCGTGACGCAGCAGGACGTGGCTTCTGCCTGCGTACTGCCGCCAGCGGCGCCCTCGAACTGACGCTCAACGACGGACAGACTGAAAATCGTTGGACAAGTGATCCCGTATTGAAAGCCGGACAGCGGCAGCATGTGGTTGTAAATATAGATGGAGGTCCGCGCCTGATCGTCTTCATCATTGACGGGCGCATGTGCGACGGTGGAGATGCCAGGCAGTTTGGCTGGGGTCGTTTCAGTCCATACCTGCGCCACGTCAATGCCAGTTGCGAACTTCGCATCTCGCCACAGGTCGACACGTTGCGTCTATACGCCCGGACTTTACGTACTGCGGAAGCCATCCGGCACTCCATTCCATACTACAGGAAATTGGAAAATAAGTTTTAGGTCATTCGATGTTGGAAGTTTCCGCCGCGGCGGATTGAATGTTCGATGTTCATCCCCTCTGATCAGCGCTTTATCTCATACGCGAAGCATGGTGTTTCAAGGCCCAGGGTGTCTACCTTGAACTTTACAGTGCCGTCCGGGGAGATCTGGGATTTTATCTCGCCGATCTGTTTGCCCGTGCTATCTATGCCCCATATCTTCGGCTGCGAGCCAGCTGGCATCTTCAGGCTGATCTCAGCTTCGCCTTTTCTTGCAAGATGCGGCATTGAACCCCAGGTCAGCAGGAGTTTCATCTTTTTGCTGTCGAACTTTATCTTGCTGTTCATGACATCCGTCAGGTGCAGTATAAGTATCCTGGAGGAATCCTTCAGGTCTTTGCCGTCTATGGAGGTTGCGCAGATGACTGCGGGCTTGCCCATGTTCTCCGCCGACATGAACAGGCCTTTGATTTCTCCCTTGTCGCCGATCACCAATGCTTCGCTTCTCGGAGTTATGACCTTGAAAGTCCCTGCGGACTTGTCGATCTCAATCTCTCCGGTCGAGCTTCTTGCAAATCCTTTTTCGATGTCGATTGCGCCTTTCTTCAGATCGCATGACGTCCTGATCTTCTCCGCAGCTTCATCCTCGACGCCTTTTTCAGCTGATACCTTGAAGACTGGGGCGGGGAGCTTGAGTTCCTGGTTTTCCATCGAGAGGACTGCGGTGCATCCTGCCGGGAGTTTTACGTTTCCGTTGTCGACTATGGTTCCGGCCTGGCCTACGAATCCGAGCTGCTGTGCAAGCTTGGGATAGTTTGCCGGGGCCTTTGGATCGTCCATGTGCTTCGATGAGATTACTACTGGGAACGATATGTCCGAAGGCTTGACATCGCCGCGCAGGAAGAGGAGAATTCCAATCCTGTCGGAAAGAAGATTGATCGGATCAGTGCCGACGTCGAAATAGTTTGATGCGACATCCTTGGTGATGGAATCCTTGGCATGTGCGTAGGCGAACCTGTAGAGGCCGTCCCAGTCCTGCAGTGCGGCCAGTGCGCCGGTGATAGGGCCGCTCTCGCCCCTGTACATTCCTGGATTTGCCCAGTTGAACTCCGTTATCATGAAAGGCTTCCCGAACAGCCTCGACGGTATCATTCCGCCGGGCGTCGAAAGGAAACCCGACACTGTGCTCGTGTTCTTGAGTCCGGACGGGAGGCTCCATTTCTTCACCGGGAAGGAAGGATGGTCCCAGTAGAAATGATTGTCCACATAGTCGTATTGCTGGCGCATCAGCGACATCGGGACGTTGTTCCACATGTTCTGGTCGGATAAGAGGGCCTTCGTGCCGATGGAGTTAAGGAATTCACGCATCCTGGCGAATGATTTGTCGTTGGTCTCTACGAGGAATTTCTTCATCAGAGCGTTCTTGGTCACGGTGTCCGAGGACTCGAGCCCCTTCTCCTTCAGCCATGCGGCAAACTTGTCCTCATAGATCTTCTTGATTTCCGGCGTGGCGTCCCAGCAGGACATTATGGTGTTCTCGTTCACGAGGCTTATTGTGATGAGGGCGGGATCGTCCTTCCATTTCATTCCGGTATACGGATTGACGTGTTCGAGGAGGTTTCGGGAGAAATCCTCCCAGTTCTTCCTGGCGGATTCGAGGACCGGCACGACGGCCTTGAACTCGGTATGTTCGCTGATCGGCCCCTTCAATTCAGGGATTTCACCGGCCTTCAGCCTTCTGGATATATATAGATCTATTGTAATGTATAAGCCGCGTTTCTTCAGCGCGCTGAAAAGATATTCAAGCTTGTCCAGGGATTCGGGATCGAGCTCGGTAGTGGTATTCTTGTTCTTTGCGGCAAGCTCGTTGTCGAAATGGTGGAAGCGGACCGTATTGTATCCGCATGCGGCCAGCCTGTCCGCCAGCTTGTCGCTTGTCTCCTTGTCGAGATAGTTCGCCGTGAAGCAGAGGTTCACGCCGTAGAACCTTGCCGGCACTCCTGTGCGGTTCTCGAAGACAAGCTTCCCGTCCGCGACTTTCAACATGCCATATTTTCCAGCCGGTGTATCAAGAATGAAGGAGAAGTCGAGAGCCGAACCTTTCACCACGTCCTTGGAGAACTCGAACGGTTTCCATTCTTTTGAAGGGACGATATAGAATGGGGCGGCGACGCTTGTCGGCAGTTCATCATTCGAGCCGGAGACTGCGGCTATCATCCATACGCCGGTCCCTGCGCTTTCAAATTTAATATTCGTGATCGGCTTCGCCTCAAGATCGAAAGAGGAGAGGAATAGGCCGACATATGAACTCTTGTTCTCGCCAGTCCACGCAACCTGTCCCTTGGAAACCGAGGTCGGGCTCCACCAGTCGCCTGCATGCTCCTTGGCTTTGACAGGAAAAATGGAGTTCGTACCGTCCTTGTATGTCACGATTATCTTGCCGAACTCGACCTTGTCCTGCGGGGCCCAGGCGATGGCATGGAGGATACAGAGCTGCTTATATGTTTCACCGCCGACTGCGGTCTCAGCGGACTTCGGAAAATATTCGCGCTGCGGACCGGCAAGCACTATGCACGATTTCCCGTCATTTGATTTCGGATCGATTATTTCGAAGCTTGCACCGCCGATCCTCTTGAGGCCTGGAACCATCATCCTCAGATCATTCTCCGGGCCCTGGTCGGTCCAACCGCCCTTCCTGTCGCCATCGACTTCGTCGGTGAATCCCATGTTCACCGCGGACTTGATTGAAATGGGAGCGGTCTTATAAGGCTCCGATGAGATCTTCAGGGATATTTTAGGTTCGGCGCCTTCATTTGCCGCAGATGAGAACCTTACTCTGACGGTATAGCTTTCCATACCGAACTTCCTGTTGTCCTGCACAAGTATTCCGCCGTCACCCTCGATCGTAAACTTGGAATTCGGGCATGAGAGCGAGAACTTGCCGAACTTCTCCTTTGACACGACCTGTACCTTGTCCAGGAATTCCGGAGGCAGGATCAGCTTGTCAGTTCCTATCTCGACCTTCCTTCCGGAATAGAATTCAACAGGAAGCGAGAACTGCAGGGAGATTTCGTTTGTAGGGATCTGCTTGTCTGTCTTTAGAGTGCATTCGTATGAGAGCGATGACGGTGAAAGGATCTCTATCTTCTCCAGGATTTCATATGCTCCATCCTTTACCGTGAACTTCCCCTTGAGGATATTGGCATTTCCCTCCTTCTTCGGATATCCGGCGTCAGGGGTGATGGACTTGTCGTTCTGCATGGACATCCCCCATTCTGTGTTGTAATGGATGATGGCGCCTTTCAGTTCATCTATCTCGAAGGTCCCGTCCTTGTACAACTTGATCGGGCTTCCTTTGTCCTGTGCGAACAATACAGTAGCTGTCATAATTGCGGTGACTCCTGCGATAAGTTTTAAATTCATCTTCAACTCCCCTGGTTTTATAAATAAAATTAATTTTGAATTTACAGAAAGGATAAAAGTTAGCATAAGGCACGGAAAAGTAAATTGCGGACAGGAAACATTGGAGCATGTCCGGAGATATTTCTCACTCCCAGGTGCCTGCTGTTCTGGTGAATCTTACGACTATGTTCTTATATTTCAACTGGTAAAGCCTTATGCCTCCGGCATGGCCGTCGGGAAATGTGAAATTGCAGGAGTGGTTGTTTGCGTGCCTCCATCTGATCCAGCTGGCGTTTGCCGTACTGCCATCATTCTTGTCCGTGTTGTGACTCGCCCAGTCCCCCGGTGCCTGGTCTTCCTGGAGGGACACCTGTAAGTTCGGCCACCATGGATCAGGATACTGATACCAGCCGTTGTTTCCGCCCTGGAAGAAAGTCGCACAGGCGAATCCTGTCCCGACCTGGCACCCATCCCCTGCTAGGACAAGTTCGGACGGGCGCTTGATTACATTGGAACCATAGGGTACCGGAGACAGCGTTGGAGTGTATTGGATGTCCGGCATGACGCTGAACTGTGCGGAATAGCAGAGGGGGTTGCTTCCATCCGTCCTGTCCAGCCCGGACGGGCATCTGAAAACCGGGGATTGGACAGCGCCTTCTGAGTACATCGTCTTTGCATCACTGCCTTTCAGATAAGGATTGACGAGGAGGCTCCAGTTGCTTGTATAATAAGTAGAAGTCCCGGTGACGCCGGGAGGATAATATTCGAAGTCGCCGCCATAAAGACTTAGGCCAAGGCCGATCTGCCTGAGGTTGCCCAGGCAGAAAGTGGACTTGGCCTGCTCCTTGGCTTTTCCAAGGGCCGGCAGCAGCAACGCCGCGAGAATCGCGATGATCGCTATAACCACAAGCAATTCAATCAAAGTGAAGCCATAATTGATTTTAGTCTTAAATCGGCAATCCTCCTTCGTCTTCCTACGGAGAACTGCGGAGGACAGGTCGGAAATTGGCGGTCGGCAATATCTCGCAGGTAACATGTTGGCATCATAACTTGTCTTCATCGCTGCCCCCGTTTCATTTTCAGGTGCTTGCATCTTCTCCCTACATGTAAAGCAACCGGTTGCGCAAGTCAAGCCAAAAAACGGAAAAAAGGGGAAATATGATTGAAAAAGGGAGTTGACGGAGCTAGCTTTAAAGAGGAGATGGATGAAGGATGAAATCTAAATTCACACTTGGCAGAAAAATCACGATGCAGGAGATTGCGGACAGGCTCAACTTGTCCAAATCGACAGTTTCCCGGGCGTTTACACGGCCTGAGCTTCTGGATGCCAAGACGGTAAACAGAGTCCTCAAGTCAGCTTCCAAGCTCAAGTTCCGCCCGAATGCGAGCGCGCGGGCCCTTTCCCGCGGAAAAACCCATCTCATAGCGATCTTGTCGCCTACCCTCAACTACATAATGGGGGATTATCTGACAAAGATATTGCTCGGTATACAAATGGAACTTGAAAAGAACGACTATTCGATTGTGTCCTGCAGCTATGAACATAGTGCAGGCAAAGGCGAAAGCATGTTTTCAAAAGTCCTGCAGCGGGCCGATGTTGAAGGCGCATTGATTTTTGCAAAATCATTTTCTGAAAATCAGGTTAAAGAACTCTCATCTCCTCCGGTCCCGACAGTGGCGGTGGACATATTTTCGGATACCATACCATGCGTTTATTCGGATAATTATCAGGTAGGATATGCCATGGCCGAACATATCGTCGGCATGGGGCATAGGCGTATTGCCTGTTTCATGGGGCCTAATGACTGGGACAATGCCTTGAAAAGGACAAGCGGGGTTTTTGCGTGTTTGAAAAAACATGGTATCAATGTGCCTCCGGAATGGAAGGGGATTTGCAGGTTTGGATTCGCATACGGGGATTCCATGGAGAAGCTGTCCTCCATCCTTTCAAGCTGCGGCTCTGGCAGGCGTCCGACAGCGGTGATTGCCGCAAACGATGAAATAGCTGTAGGCGTCTATAAGGCTGCGGAACAGCATGGCCTTTCAGTCCCAGGCGATATTTCTGTAATCGGCTGCGACAATAATTTCTTCTGCAATTTTCTTGCTCCACCGCTTACGAGCATCGAACAGGGCAGCTTTGAGATGGGGACGAAATCGGCGCTGATGCTGACAGGCAAGTTGTCCGCCGCCAGACTGAAATGCACCCATTCTGTTATCGCCCGGGGCAGTGTCAGGAAGCTGGATGTCCAGTTGTAGGGAAGTAGGTACGGGCTTCAGCCTGTACCATTTCTTTGAATTCATGGGACAGCCTAAAGGGCCGTCCCTACTGTATCGTTTCCTGAGCCGCTGCGCCGTCCTCTTCAATTTCTATACTGGCCTTTCCGCGGAGCTTGTCCACGAATTCACCTATCAATGTGTTCTTCCGTATGTCAAGAAGTACGCTCTCTATTTCCTTCCTGACTTCTTTGAACTCGCGCGCGCGGGCCGGTTTCTTGTCGAAGACCTTGACTATATGCATTCCGAATTCTGTCGTGAAGACTTCGCTCACGGCGTTCACATCCAGTGAAAAGGTGACATCTTCGAAGCGCTGGACCATCTGCCCCCTGGCAAAATAACCGAGATCGCCGTTGCCGTCGCGGCAATGGGAGTCCTGGGCGGCGATGGCATTGAAATCCTCGCCTTTGAGGGCGCGTTCACGCAGGTTCATGAGCTCGCAGCGTATTTCCATCTCATTCTTTGAAGCATCAGGCCTCATGAGGATGTGTGAAGCCCTGATCATTTCCGGAAGCATGAAATCATCCTTGTGCTTTTCATAATGTTCCTTGCATTCATCCTCAGTGACAGCGGCGCCGCTGCTGAGTTCGGCTATGAGCCTTTCGTATTTCAGGTGATCTCCGATATCGTTCTTCAGCCGGGGCTCATCCTTTTTCTTGAATCCTGTTTTTTCCTGGAACTTCGCACGTCCCCCGAAGCGGTCGATGAATTCTTTGAAACGTTTGTCAACATCTGCCGCATCGACCTCGGGAAATCTGTTCCTGGCTTCCTGCAGCAGGAGCATTCTCTCTATGGCGTTTTCCTGGGCGTCGTTTTTGAGCCTGGACTCGTCGGGCTGCGGCATTCCCTGCTGTGCGGAATATCGCGACTTGAGAAATTCAAATTCCTGCTGGATCATCCTCTGTGGTATTCTTTCCCCATTCACCTTTATCATATGTCCATCCTTTATTCTGGCAGTTGCTAAAATATTTAGAGGTTCCCTTTAGCTTATCAGATAAAATCCAAGTTCCAAATTCCAAATCTTAAACAAGCTTTAATTTATAAATCCGCCGGAGGAGCCTTTCGGATTCAGGATATTTGTTCGTAGCTTGTCGCGCCGAAGCATCTTAGCGACTGTGTGCACCATAGCTTCTTAGCGACGGTGCAAGGCGGATAGTTCGTGTTCGAGAGTTCTTAAGTAGGGACGGGCTTTAGCCTGTCCCATTCTTAGACTTTAAGATGGTACATGCTTCCACCGTAGCAAAGAAGCTATGGCGGACAAGTTCCAGGCAAGTCCTTGCTTTATCCTGTGGAGCCGATTTTGAAAATTGATAAAGTTGGAGTTCACAGCTTTAGCGTGTCTTGGAATTTTCATGCACCGCCTCTCCGGGCGTTGCCAGTTCCCGGTCTGTGATCAATAATATTAAACCATTTTTAGCCGCGCCCTTTCGGGAAGCTTCCCTGGCCTTTTCATTTTTTCCGTATTCGATCAGGAGCACTGGTTTGCCCGCCTTCTTCATTTCAGAAAGGTTGTCAATCCTGTCCTTCGCATCACTTGGTTTACGTATCTTGTTTCCTTCGGTGAAAAGATCCTCGATGCCTATTGCGCTGATTGTACGGACGAATTCTGGATTCTTAAGGAGCTGGGATCCATTCTGCGGGATGACAATAAATTCCTTTTTCACTTTTCTTGCGAATTCCGCAATCTTCTCTACCCAGGCGATCATGTCTTCACGATAGCTTTTTCCCGTATCTGGATTCTTCTTTCCGTCCTGCCAATCCTTTTTGATCTTGTCATATTCAAAGAACTCGAAACCGTCAACGATGTCAAGATATATGCCGTCGAACCCCTGGTCGATTATCCTGCCGATCTCATCGAGGATTATTTTCTGCCAGTCGGCCTTCCAATACCTGACCTTGTAGTTTCCCGCCCAGTCCGGATTGACTTGGTCGAGGAAGTCCGGCGCGCCCTTGTCGGGTTTCCCATCCTTGTTGGCATCCCAGTCTTTCTTCCAGTATGAACGATAGTCCTCCGCTTCTCCGATGGAGATATATGCGACGACTTTCCTGTCGGCGGCTCCGCTGCGGATTTCGCTTATCTCGTCCTTTGTCCAACGTCCTTCATTTCCGCTGCCAGATTCGTATGAGGCGTCAATCACGATCAGATCCCTATGGCATTCCTTCAAGGTCTTCACTGCAGTTTTCCTGTCAGGCGAAAGCTTGTCAGCCTGCAGGACATACGCCATTGATTTCGGGCTGAATGCCGGTTCGTCGGAAAAAGTCACCTGGCTGGCTGCAAGTAGAAATAAGATAATTACATGAGTCTTCATTCTGTTGCTCCGGAATTTTTCATGTGAATATAATAGGTCTTCCATAAAATTCCCATCTTGAAATGCTCCTATGCGTAGCTGTGCAGTGCACTTGACAGCCTGGGCAGCAGGTTGACCAATATGAAAGTCGTCAGAAGCGCGGCAAATGCCAGGACATGCGCGATATCCGAGTACTTCCTCCATGCCTTTGCAAGCCTGCAGTGGAGGAATATCAGGTATAGTCCCCAGGTGATGAGCGCCCAGATCTCCTTCGGATCCCATGACCAGTACATGCCCCATGCGTCCTCGGCCCAGAGCGCTCCTGAGAGCAATCCGAATGTCATGAATGGAAACGCCATCCGGATTATCTGCCATGCATCCTCGTCATAACGGCGCAGCTCCTTTTCATGGAATGCAAGGATCCGGAAGAATTTCACCGACATCATCGAGAATGCGATAGTCGCAAGAGCGTAGGATACCATATACGAGGTCACGTGCGGGACGAACCAAGCCGACTGCAATGCCGGCATGCGCCTCCATGGCAGATCAATGTCAAAGAACAATGCTCCTGTCAAGGGCAGGGCGGATGCGAATGCGAAGTAGGCGGATGTCCAGCCGGAATCGCCACGTCTCCTCAATATAATGTGCAGCGGAAAAAAACAGAGTCCGAGGAATACGAGTACGTGGTACATGCTCCCGAACGGGGGGGCACCGGAGAATATCCAGTTTAGGGAGAAGATGAGCATGTTGACCATCCATCCGCAGATGAACAATACATGGCCGGGAGTTTTTTTCTTCAGGAGATAAAAGAGCCATCCCAGGAGATACAGCGATAGAGCTGCAATTAAAAACACCTTCATGTTTGCATTGAAGAAGTCCATGTTATATGACTCCTCCGTCTGGTGGCAGATGGTTTTTCCTGAAGCATAGGACGAATGCGCCGAAGAGGAGAATCCAGATTCCGGCGATTGCAGTCATGCGCCCCGGATCTTTCTTGGCGAACAGCACCACGTGGTACTGTGATCCCTGGTCGTAGTCCATCAAGTAGAAGCGCCAGCCCTTGAAATAGGCAGGATGATTTACCATGAGCAGCTGTTCATTGGAGACTTTTCCGTCAATTGAGAATTGAATTTTTGCGTCGAAGCGTTCGGGGATCTGCGCTTCCGGATAAAATTTTACATGGAAATCGGAAACCTTGCAGCTGAAACCCAGCTTGATACTGTTGCCGTTGTCCAGGAGCAGTTCGCTGAACGATCCTTCGGAATTGCAGGGAACTGCGAATTCCGAGTTCTGCATCCGGAAATATCCCAGCAAGGCTCCGGCGATGATTATGACGGTGCCAATATGTACTGCGTAAAACCCAATCCTGCGCATTGAGAAGTCCACTCTAAGGCAGCATATGCATATCATCAGGGCGAGAACGCAGACAAGCACGAGGAACAGTGGATTGCTGAAGATGATGGACGGAGCTTTGCTGAATATTGGAAGCGCTCCTGCCAGGAGAAAAAGCACAATTGCGGAGAATATGATTATTGCGGATCGGAGCATTGGGAGCCTGTTCAATATAGTCCTCCTTCGTAAGAAGCTTCCGTCTTCGCCAAGCCTACGCCGTGACAAGTCGGCGGACAGCCTTCTTAAGTCTACTGGCTGTGCCAGCCGTAGCCTCTTGGCCTAAGCAAAGTCAATGGCCTGCCACACGTAGCTGCCGAGTCCGCGAGGAGCGAAGTGTGGCGGAGAGGGAGGGATTCGAACCCCCGATACCGTAAACGGTATAGCGGTTTTCGAGACCGCCGCATTCGACCACTCTGCCACCTCTCCGCGTAATCACAACTGGGACTTCAATTCTTCAAGCAGATCCCTGATCTGCTGCTTCAGGAACCTTTTACCTTCGGACGTTTTAAGATATCTTTCGCGTCTCCTGGCATCAGATTCCTTTATATAAGCCTCATAATGTATCAGTTTCAACGGTCTCCTGTTGCAAGTGGATATAACCTTGCCGGAATTATGATCTTTGATTCTCTGTTTCAGGTCCTCTGAAAAGCCCGTATACAACTGTCCATTCTTCTCCAATAATATATAAACGTAAAACATTACATTCCTATCAAGGTTTTCGCCCTGTCATCCGACAGGGCGCCCCGCCGAATGGCGGGGCGAGACCGCCGCATTCGACCACTCTGCCACCTCTCCGCGTAATCACAATTCCGTTTTCAATTCTACAAGTAGATCCCTGATCTGCTGTTTCAGGAACCTTTTGCCTTCGGACGTTTTAAGATATTTTTCACGTCTCCTTGCATCAGATTCCATTGAATAAGCCTCGTAATGTATAAGCTTCAAAGGCCTTCTTCCAGATGTCGATTCGACCTTGCCCGCATTATGGTCCTTGATTCTCTGCTTCAGATCCTCTGAAAAGCCCGTATACAGCTGTCCATTCTTTTCTAATAATATATAAACGTAAAACATTACATTCCTATCAAGGTTTTCGCCCTGTCATCCGACAGGGCGCCCCGTCGGATGACGGGGCGAGACCGCCCCATTCGATCCGGCTTCGCCAAACCTGCGCCGTGACAAGCCACTCTGCCTGCCCCGTCGGATGACGGGGGCACCTCTCCGCAGCTAACAAAATGAGGCTGTAAAATAAAGGTGGTTCTATGATTTGCAAATAGGAAGTCGGGATTTGCCTGAGGCGTTTTTGAGCCGAAGAGGGGTTAAGTATGACTTTCATTGATTTTAACTCCCGGAAATATTTTCAATTTATTGTTTTATCCTGCACTTGACAACCTAAGCGCTTGGGTTATAGTATGGGTAGAAAAAGGAGGAAATTATGAAGACGATTAAGCTGTCGGAATGCAAGGGGGTTCTGCGGGTAATAGCGCAGGCGATGATCAGGGCGCATGGATTTTACATCTGCAAGGTCAGAGGCGAAAAGATCAAGGTGGTAGCATGAAGAACATCCATGCCCAGATACTGGGCAGGCTCGGAGGCGTCAAGACATCAAAAGCCAAGGCAAGGGCGTCAAGGGCCAACGGCAAAAAAGGCGGATACAGGAAAACCAGGAAGTATCTGGAATCCCTTTAGAGGTATTTTTCAGAGGCACCAAAAATTGACTTGACAGGATAACGGGATTGGCAGGATAAGGTGCATTCAATAAAAATCATAGATATCCTGTAATCCGGTCAGAAATATTCCGATGTCCTATATATTTATTCCTTGCTGAATGAGATCTTCCTGATGCTGACATTCACATTCTTCGCATCCTGCGACCACATGTGAACCATGAGCTCCCAGGCAACGCCGGAGACGAATTCTGATTTTTCCGTAAGAAGATCGGCAATTGGAATTTTGACCGCCGTGAATTCGGCAGGGAGCTTGTTGTCCTTGCAGTATTTCTTGATTTCAACGCTGCCGCTGGGCTTGTGCTTGTTGTCCTTGAGGGCGATCTGCACGTTGTCTGGACTGCCGTCGGCCTTGAGTTCGACTATTAGGAACTTGTAGTCTGCGGCCTTCACTCCTGCGTCTTCCGGCCAGTATCCTTCCCAGTTCAGTCCAATGCCGCTCCATTCAGTTTCGGTGAGATTGATTTTCAGGACATCCTCCGCAACCTCGGCCGTCGCCTTTGTCTTCCACGTCTGGGTTTTGCCGACCTTGTCCTTTGCGCTCCACACGACTTTTTCCTCAGCCATTGCCGAGACGGTGAGCCCGAGGATGCACATGATGGCCACGAACCTTGATACAGTCTTCATTATATACCTCCATTTATTTTTATTGTCGCTGGAAATCTAATTCAATAGAGGAGAACGTCAAGGGGGGAAGGCGGAATTTAGTGTCAAGACATGAACATCCGCCGTCGCAGGGAAGCTATGGCGGACAGGTCGAACATTCAACTTCCAACATCGAACTTCGTAGTTACTAATAGTCTCGAAATAGAATGGAGTTCCAAAATAACGGAGGGCGGACCACGCTTAAGCGTGGTAAACTTTCCAGCGTGCCTTGCCGTAGCTTCCCAGCGAAGGCGGGTCCGCCACGTCGCGGGTTGGAAAATGAGCCTGCGAATTAGGGCAGCCCAACGGGATGGCAGCGAAGCGTCAAACCCGCGCTCCTTTGAAGAGGAAATACCTTGAAATTATCATGAGACGACTAGTAAGTCCGTTAGGGCTGTTCTTTTGATTTCGCCGGCAGGAGATCGTCCGGGGATATTTCCGGGCATTTGTATCCCGGGTACAGGACAAGCTTCATCCTGCGGTTGGATATGGCATCCGCCGGGCAATAGGTGATGCACCGCAGGCACTGCTGGCATTTTCCTGTCCAAGCCGGATATCCATCAGTGGTGGAATTTATATTGTCAACCGGACAGAGCCTGATGCAGAATCCGCATTTCGTGCATTTGCCCTTGTCGGCGTGGAAACCCTTCCCAAGGAATCCCGTACCCCCATGCTTGAAGAATTTTTCCGCGACAAGCTGCAGGGGATTAAGGAATGACGGACTTGCCGGCCATTGGGATTTTCCTTCGGATATTTCCTTTGCGAAATCCGCAGCTGCGGATTTCGCACGCTCCATGATCTGGAAATTCCTTGCATCATTATATTTGTGGAAGTAGTTGGGTGGCATTATGAATTCCCTGACCGCAAGAGGCATGTATCCTTTCTTCTTGAGAATATGGTAGAAGGGCCCTTTGACCAGTCCGGAAAATCCTGCAAGAGTCGAGATTAAAACCACCGGGACCGTTTTTTTAGTTTCCGGGAGGCTTCGGATCCAGTCACAGACGAAAGGTGGAGCCGTCGATGAATAGACTGGGAATGCGATGGCGATTGTGGAATCATCTTCAAGATTATCCGGAACTGCGCAGGGCAGTGGGACGAGTCTTGTTTCAATGCCATGCTTTTGCATTTCTTCTGCGAACTGCCTTGAAGCCCAGAGAGTGTTTCCAGTTCCGGAGAAGAAATAGAGGATGATTTTTTTATTCATTTCCCAGTCTTGTGTTTTTCATTGTCAACCATCCGTCAATCCAGCGCGCCGCGCCATAGCTTCTCAGCGAAGGCGGGTCATCCAGCCACCCACTGCGTCACTCCCTTGGATGCCTGAGCTTACGGCATTTGGGGCACATGAAGATATTAAGTCCGTATACTATGGCCTTCTCCGGAGTCTTCCTTATAGTGACACATTCGCCTGACTTTATATCATATGAATCAGGTGAATTGTCCGCCATGAGGATGCCGGGGCCGCGAGTAAGGATGATTTTAATTACAGAGTCGTCTGGCAGGACAAGATGGTTTGTGACTTCGGTACTGTTGCTGAAAGCTAGCCCGATGCCAAGTCTGAAGATACTATGGGTGATGCTCCTGTAGTAGGCGGTGCTTCCGTGGACAGTAGCAACAACGGCGCCATCGCCGACAATTTCCTCGCCATACTGTTTGCCGTTGATCAACACCTTGTAGCGTATTGCGCTTACCCGGTTGGAATTGTGGATGAAGATATCGTTCATGGCTATTGTCCTGAACTTTCCGCAGTCGGCTGAAAGTTTGACAAGGTCATATATTGGCAGGGAACCATCCTTTATGTAGCTGAATATCCTTCTGTAGGAGGAATGTTCCTTGCAGAGAGGGGCGGTACGGATATCCCTGATGGGGATTTTAGGGATCCCGGGATATTTGCGTTCGGCTCCCAGCAGGGCGCCATCCCCGCCATGTGTAATTATCACTTCTGGATTTTTTTTGACGACATCTATTCCTGTGGACTTGAAGTAAGGGATGATGTCTTCGAGAAATCTTCCCATCAGAATAGCTTTCATAATTCATTGTCCCAGTTGATTGTTTTTCTGTTCCATCACCTTGGCAACCACTGAATATAATACGACGGCGGCGCAATTACCTACGTTTATTGAACTTTTAAAGCCGAACATCGGCAGACCTACTATACCATCGCAAAGCGGAATTGTCTCCGGAAGAATCCCAAGAGCTTCATTTCCAAAGACCAAAGCCAGGGGGAATTCATATTTCTTCTTCCACGCACATACGGATTCCAGCCCCGTTTCCACGGCAAGTATCTGTTTTATTCCCTCGCTGCGGAGCTGCCTGACTGCGTGGCTCGATGTCTCAAAGTGGCGGGAACTGATAATCTGTTCAGCGCCCATTGCTGTTTTCGCAAGTTTGGGATGCGGCGGAAAAGGAGTATATCCGCAGCAGATGATCTCCTTTGCTGCAATAGCATCCGCAATCCTGAAGATGTTTCCAGTATTGTATGCGCTTCTTAACCTGTCGAGGACAATTGTCACTTCGTGTTTCATATGATATGCCGGAAATAAATTTATCAGCTTCATACGCAAAAATCTAATAAAATCCGCAAATTTAACTGGCATTTCCTTTATACAATAATAATTTACTGCTCAAAGAAAGACACATCAGGAGGGAAAATACATGAACCAGGAATACGAGCAGCAGCCCGAAGATCAGCAGATGATGGAGCAGGCACCGCAGGATCAGCAGGTGATAAACGCACCGAGTTAT